>SKEB01000191.1_pt1 | contig 74098 bp, 58 predicted proteins | sample 4826561 | NCBI WGS metagenome assembly SKEB01 (sample SAMN11008820, study PRJNA524170) | human gut metagenome | biome: Human fecal sample; material: Feces; isolation source: fecal sample from pouch patient p17 | host: Homo sapiens | place: Israel: Tel-Aviv | collected 2016-03-29
TTATGAACGCGGCGGTGCGCGCGCCCGCTGTTCGCATATGCCGTGCCGGATCAGACGTTGAAGTCGTCACCGAAGTCGGAGCCGAGGTCGGCCTGGCCGCCGTCGTCGTTCAGGAAGTCGTCCGGGTTGAAGTCGTCGCCGAGCTTCAGGTCGCCGAAATCGATGTTCGAGAAGTCGACATCGCTCAGGTCGGAGTCGGAGAAGTTCGCGCCCAGCGCGTCGTCGCCGAGGCCGAAGTTCGGGTAGATCGTCTCGCGGATCGCCTTGTCGGGCTCCACGACCGCGTTGCGGTAGCGTGCCAGGCCGGTGCCGGCCGGGATGAGCTTGCCGATGATGACGTTCTCCTTGAGGCCCTTGAGGTCGTCTTCCTTCTCGCTCAGGGCGGCTTCGGTGAGCACGCGCGTCGTCTCCTGGAACGAGGCCGCGGACAGCCACGAATCCGTGGCGAGCGAGGCCTTGGTGATGCCCATGAGCTCCGGACGGCCGGCGGCCGGACGGCCACCCTCCGCCACCGCGGCACGGTTCGCCTCAAGGAAGCGGCTGCGGTCCACGAGCTCGCCCGGGAGCAGGCTCGTGTCGCCGGAGTCGATCACGGTGATGCGGCGCAGCATCTGGTGCACGATGACCTCGATGTGCTTGTCGTGGATGTCCACACCCTGCGAGCGGTACACGTTGTGCACCTCTTCGACGATGTTCTGCTGGGCGGCGTTCGGGCCGAGGATGCGCAGGATCTTCTTCGGGTCCACAGAACCCTCGATGAGCTGCGTGCCGGCCTCCACATGCTCGCCGTCCTTCACGAGCATCGGTGCACGGCGCGTCACGCCGTACGTGATCGGCTCTTCCGCACCGTCATCCGGCGTCAGGATCACCTGACGGCCACGCTCGGTGTCCTCGACCTTGATCGTGCCGGCGAACTCGGCGATCGGCGCCTCGCCCTTCGGCGTACGCGCCTCGAACAACTCGGTGACACGCGGCAGACCCTGCGTGATATCGGACGCCGAAGCGACGCCGCCGGAGTGGAACGAACGGAGCGTCAGCTGCGTGCCGGGCTCGCCGATCGACTGTGCCGCGACGATGCCGACGGCCTCGCCGACGTCCACGAGCTTGTTCGTGGCGAGCGACCAGCCGTAGCACTTCGCGCACACGCCGCGCTTCGATTCGCACGTGAGCACGGAGCGGCCCTTGACCTCTTCGACGCCGTGCGCCACAAGGTCGTTGAGCACGTCCATCGACAGCGCGTCACCCGCGTGGTAGAGCACGGTCTGGCCGTCGGCCGGGTCGATCACGTCGGCCGCGAGCAGACGCGAGTACGGGCCGCCGTCGGCCGCCTTGACGAGCACGAGGTTGCCGGCGTCATCACGCTCGGCCACCTTCATCGTCAGGCCGCGCTTGGTGCCGCAGTCCTCTTCGCGCACGATGACTTCCTGGGAGACGTCCACCAGACGGCGGGTCAGGTAGCCCGACTCAGCCGTACGCAGTGCCGTATCGGCCAGGCCCTTGCGTGCGCCGTGCTGCGAGATGAAGTACTCGAGCACGGACAGGCCTTCGCGGTAGTTCGACTTGACCGGTCGGGGGATGATCTCGCCCTTCGGGTTCGCCACGAGGCCTCGCATGCCCGCGATCTGGCGGATCTGCATCCAGTTGCCTCGTGCACCCGACTGCACCATGATGTTCACGTTGTTGTCGTCGTGGAAGTTCTCACGCATGGCCTCGGCCACCTTGTCGGTGCACTCGGTCCACAGGTTGATCAGTTCCTGGCGGCGCTCCTCTTCCGTGAGCAGACCAAGGTCGTACTGGCTGTTGACCTTGGCGGCCTCATCCTCGTAGCCCTTGATGATCTCGGCGCGCTCCGGCGGGGCGACGATGTCGGAGAACGCCATCGTCACGCCGGACCACGGCGCGCGGGTGAAGCCCAGGTCCTTGAGGGCGTCGAGCGTCGCGGCCACCTGCTGCGTCGAGTAGCGGGTCGCGATGTCGTCGACGATCTTGGAAAGCTTGCCCTTCGGCGCCTGCTCGTTGATGAACGGGTAGTCCACGGGCAGCGTCTCGTTGAACAGGATGCGGCCCATCGAGGTGGCGAACAGCACCGAACCGTCGGTGAAGCGCTCCTCCTTGACCACGTCGGGGCTGCCCGGCTCGGGGTCGACGACCGTGAGCTCGCCCGGCTCCCAATCCTTCGGCAGCACGAAGTCCTCGGGCAGGCGGATGAGCACCTTGGCCTGCATGTCGATCTCGTGCTTGTCGAGCGCCATCTGCGCCTCGTCGAGCGACGAGAACACGCGGCCCTGTCCCTTGGCGCCGTCCACGACGGTGCTCAGGTAGTACAGGCCCAGGATCATGTCCTGCGAAGGCATCGTCACGGTGTGGCCGTCGGCCGGCTTGAGGATGTTGTCGGACGCCATCATGAGCGAACGCGCCTCCGCCTGCGCCTCGGCGCTCAGCGGCAGGTGCACGGCCATCTGGTCGCCGTCGAAGTCCGCGTTGAACGCGGCGCAGGCGAGCGGCGGCAGGTGGATCGCCTTGCCTTCCACGAGGATCGGCTCGAAGGCCTGGATGCCCAGACGGTGCAGCGTAGGCGCACGGTTGAGCAGCACCGGGTGCTCCGAGATGACCTCTTCGAGCACGCCCCAGACCTCGGCGTCGCCGCGGTCCACAAGGCGCTTGGCGCTCTTCATGTTCTGCGCGTAGTTGAGGTCCACGAGGCGCTTGATCACGAACGGCTTGAACAGCTCAAGCGCCATCGGCTTCGGCAGGCCGCACTGGTGCATGCGCAGCGACGGGCCGACGACGATCACGGAACGGCCCGAGTAGTCCACGCGCTTGCCGAGCAGGTTCTGGCGGAAACGGCCCTGCTTGCCCTTGAGCATGTCGGAAAGCGACTTGAGCGGGCGGTTCGAGGCGCCGGTCACGGGGCGGCCGCGGCGGCCGTTGTCGAACAGCGAGTCGACGGCCTCCTGCAGCATGCGCTTTTCGTTGTTGAGCATGATCTCGGGCGCGCCAAGCTCGATGAGGCGCTTGAGGCGGTTGTTGCGGTTGATCACGCGGCGGTACAGGTCGTTGAGGTCGGACGTGGCGAAACGGCCGCCGTCGAGCTGCACCATCGGGCGCAGGTCCGGCGGGATGACCGGGATCACGTCGAGCACCATGGCCTCCGGCTTGTTGTCGGTGGTCAGGAACGCGTTCACGACCTTGAGGCGCTTGAGCGCGCGGGCCTTGCGCTGGCCCGTGCCGGTCTCGATCTCCTCGCGCAGCTCCTTGGCCGCGGCTTCGAGGTCGAAGTCCTGCAGGCGCTTCTTGATCGCCTCGGCGCCCATGCTGCCTTCGAAGTAGTCGCCGTAGCGGTCCTCCATCTCACGCCACAGGTCCACGTCGTTTTCCATGTCGCCGGGCTTGAGGTTCTTGAACTTGTCGAACACGGCGCCCAGGCGTGCGATCTGGTCGTCGTAGCGCTGGCGGATCGCCGCCATGTCGCGCTCGGCGCCGTTGCGCAGCTTGGTCTTCGCGCTCTGCTTGACCTCGCCTTCGGCTTCGAGTTCGGCCAGGTCGGCCTCCACCTTCTTGGCGCGCTCCTCGATCTCGTTGTCGCGGCGGCGCTCGAGGTTCTTCACCTCGGTGTCGAACTCGTCCTGCAGGTCCGGCAGGTCCTGGTGGCGGGCCTCGTCGTCGACCTTCGTGACCATGTACGACGCGAAGTAGATGACCTTCTCGAGTTCCTTCGGCGCGATGCCGAGCAGGTAGCCGAGGCGGCTCGGCACACCCTTGAAGAACCAGATGTGGGTCACCGGGGCGGCGAGCTCGATGTGGCCCATGCGCTCACGGCGCACACGGCTGCGGGTGACCTCCACGCCGCAGCGTTCGCACACGATGCCCTTGAAGCGCACGCGCTTGTACTTGCCGCACGCGCACTCCCAGTCGCGGGTCGGTCCGAAGATCTGCTCGCCGAACAGACCGTCCTTCTCCGGCTTGAGGGTGCGGTAGTTGATGGTCTCCGGCTTCTTGACCTCGCCGTAGCTCCATCCGCGAATATCGTCGGCGGTAGCCAGACCGATTTTCAGTTTGTCAAATGCGTTGACGTCCAGCACTTACTGTTCCTGTCTTTGTAGGTTCTTGTGTTCTCTTGAATGACGTGTGAATCACTTGTATTCAGGTTCATCAACGACTTGGTCGGCCTTCGCGGCGGCGTCCGGGCGGGCGCCGATGTTGAAGCCCAGGTCATTGGAGGAGGAGACCGGATCGTCGTCCTCTGCCTTCATGTCGATTGCCACGCCTTCGGCGTTGAGCACCTCGACATTGAGCGAGAGGGACTGCAGTTCCTTGAGCATCACCTTGAAGGACTCGGGGATGCCCGCCGGAGGCAGGTTGTCGCCCTTCACGATCGCGCCGTAGACGCGCACGCGGCCGTCCACGTCGTCGGACTTGGTCGTCATCATCTCGTGCAGCGTGTAGGCGGCGCCGTAGGCCTCGAGCGCCCACACCTCCATCTCGCCGAAGCGCTGGCCGCCGAACTGGGCCTTGCCGCCCAGCGGCTGCTGCGTGATCATCGAGTACGGGCCGGTCGAACGCGCGTGGATCTTGTCGTCGACCAGGTGGTGCAGCTTGAGCATGTACATGTAGCCCACCGAGATCGGCTTCGGGAACGGTTCGCCGGTGCGGCCGTCGAACAGCTGCGCCTTGCCGTTGTCACCGACGAGCTTGTTGCCGTCGCGGTCCGTGAGCGTCGTGGACAGCAGGCCCTTGAGGGTCTCCTGGCGCACGCCGTCGAACACCGGGGTGGCCACCGGGGTGCCCGGCTCGCCCTTCTCGGCGCCCTTCGGCACGTACTTCTTCCACTCCGCCTCGAGGTCGGGGTCGAGCGAGATGTCCCAGCCGGAGTGCGCGACCCAGCCGAGGTGCAGTTCGAGCACCTGGCCCAGGTTCATTCGCGACGGCACGCCCAACGGGTTGAGCATGATGTCGACCGGCGTGCCGTCCGCCAGGAACGGCATGTCCTCTTCCGGCAGGATGCGCGAGATGACGCCCTTGTTGCCGTGGCGGCCCGAGAGCTTGTCGCCCTGCGTGATCTTGCGGTGCTGGGCGATGTAGACGCGGATCATCTGGTTCACGCCGTTCGGCAGCTCGTCGCCGTCCTCTTCGGCGTCTTCGCGCGTGATCTCCTTGACGGCGATCACGGTGCCGGTCTCGCCGTGCGGCACGCGCAGCGAGGTATCGCGCACTTCGCGGCTCTTCTCGCCGAAGATCGCGCGCAGCAGGCGCTCTTCCGGCGTCAGCTCGGTCTCGCCCTTCGGCGTGACCTTGCCCACGAGGATGTCGCCGGCCTCGACTTCGGCGCCGATGCGGATGATGCCGCGCTCGTCGAGGTTCGCCACCGCGTCCTCGCCCACGTTCGGCAGGTCGCGCGTGATCTCCTCGGCGCCCAGCTTGGTTTCGCGGGCGTCGATCTCGTATTCCTCGATGTGGATCGAGGAGAGCGTGTCGTCCTGCACGAGGCGCTGCGAGATGATCACGGCGTCTTCGTAGTTGTAGCCGTTCCACGGCATGAACGCGACGAGCAGGTTCTTGCCGAGGGCCATCTCGCCCTTTTCGGTGGCCGGGCCGTCGGCGAGCACCGTGCCCTCCTCCACGCGTTCGCCGTCGTGGATGAGCGGCACCTGGTTGTAGCACGTCGTCTGGTTCGAACGCTGGAACTTGGCGAGCTTGTAGGAGCTCGTCGTGCCGTCGTCGTTCATCACGCGGATGATGTCGGCGGAGACGTAGGTCACAACGCCCGGCTTCTCGGCCAGGATCACGTCGCCGGAGTCCACCGCGGCGCTCCATTCGGCGCCGGTGCCCACGAGCGGGCGCTCCGACTTGATGAGCGGCACGGCCTGGCGCTGCATGTTGGTGCCCATCAGCGCTCGGTGGCCCTCGTCGTGCTCGAGGAACGGGATGAGCGAGGCGCCGACGGAGACCATCTGGCGCGGGGAGACGTCCATGAAGTCGACCATCTCGACCGGCACGTCCTCCGCCTCGCCGGCGGCGTCACGCACAAGCGCTTCCTTCTCCACGAAGTTGCCGTTCTCGTCGAGCTTCTGGTTGGCCTGGGCGATCACGTGCTCGACCTCGCGGTCCGCGGTCATGTACACGACCTCGTCGGTCACGTGGCCGTTGACGACCTTGCGGTACGGCGTCTCGATGAAGCCGAAGGGGTTGATGCGGCCGAAGGTGGCAAGCGAGCCGATCAGGCCGATGTTCGGGCCTTCAGGGGATTCGATCGGGCACATGCGGCCGAAGTGCGAGGGGTGCACGTCGCGCACTTCCATCGACGCGCGGTCGCGCGACAGGCCGCCGGGGCCCAGCGCGGACAGGCGGCGCTTGTTGGTCACGCCCGCGAGCGGGTTGTTCTGGTCCATGAACTGCGAAAGCTGCGAGGTGCCGAAGAACTCCTTGATCGTCGCGTTGACCGGGCGGATGTTGATCAGCGACTGCGGCGTGATCGCCTCGGCGTCCTGCGTCGTCATGCGCTCGCGCACCACGCGCTCCATGCGGCTCAGGCCGGTGCGCAGCTGGTTCTGGATCAGCTCGCCCACCTGGCGGATGCGGCGGTTGCCGAAGTGGTCGATGTCGTCCACGTCCACGCGCAGCTCGACGTCTTCGCCGTCGCGCTTGCCCGGGAACGTGGCCGCGCCCGCGTGCAGCGAGACGAGGTACTTGATCGTGGCGATGATGTCCTCGCGGCTCAGGCTGCGGTCGTTGTAGTCCATCTCCAGGCCGAGCTTGCGGTTGATCTTGTAGCGGCCGACGCGGGCCAGATCGTAGCGCTTGGTGTTGAAGTAGAAGGAGTCGAGCAGGTTCTTGCCGGCTTCCGGGGTGGCGGCGTCGGCCGGGCGGATCTTGCGGTAGAGGTCCACGAGGGCCTCTTCCTGCGTGTCGATCTTCTCGTTCTCGAGCGCGTCGAGCACGAGCGGGTATCCTTCGAACGCCTTGCGGATCTCGCTGCGGGTCATGCCGATTGCCATGAGGAACACGATCGCCGACTGCTTGCGCTTGCGGTCCACGCGCACGCCAAGGAAGTCGCGCTTGTCGATCTCGAACTCGAGCCATGCGCCACGGCTCGGGATGATCTTGGCGCCGAAGACCTCCTTGTCGGACGTGCGGTCCGGCTGGCGGTCGAAGTACACGCCCGGGGAGCGCACGAGCTGCGAGACGATGACGCGCTCGGTGCCGCCGATGATGAACGTGCCGTGCGGGGTCTGCAGCGGGAAGTCGCCCATGAACACGGTCTGCGACTTGATCTCGCCGGTCTCGCCGTTCTCGAATTCGGCGTTCACGTAGAGCGGGGCGGAATAGGTGTAGTCCTTCTCCTTGCACTCCTGCACCGTGTGGCGCGGTTCCTCGAAGTACGGGTCGGAGAAGGTCAGGCTCATGGTCTGGGCGAAGTTCTCGATCGGCGAGATCTCCTGGAAGACCTCGTCGAGGCCGGAGATGTGCGGCACGGTGTTGGTGCCGTTCGCCTCGTCCTCGGCCACGCGCTGCTGCCAGCGCTCGTTGCCGATGAGCCAGTCGAAGCTGTCGGTCTGCACGCCAAGCAGGTATGGCACCTTGATGGGTTCGGCGATGGAGCCGAAGTTCACGCGATCCGAAGCCTTGTGCAGGTCGATGTCCCGCTGGTCGGCGCGCGCGATGATGGAAGTGGTGTTCGTCGTAGTCTCAGACAATGGACGTTCCTTAATCGCTGCTAGTTGTCTTGCTTGTTCAACTGGGAAAGCGCCGCTGCGGCCACCATATGCCTGATCGCGGGCGCTTCGTCTTTGGCAGCATGCCCGCTATATGACATACTTACATACGGAAGCACAATACTACCAGTCCCAACGATGCACACACCCCTCACATTCCACAATGTGAGGAATATCACATTATAGTGTGCTATTCGACGGTAATCGTGACCGGCTTGCTCATCACCTTCGGATCGTCCTTGAGCACGAGCTGCGCCACATACGTGCCGCGGTCCACATGCGGCAGGTCCCCTTCGGCCACGCATTCGGATCCGGAGCGCACGGTGTCCCACGTCATCTTCTGCTCGTCGGTCACGCCCTGCATCATCAACAGCGGCCGGTATGCCGCCTCGCACGCGTCCGAACGCCACACCACGTCGCTCCCCGAACTGATCTGCAGCACTCGCCCGTCGTCCGCACCGTCCACATAGCAGCCGGCCGGGTCCTTGCCCGTGTATGTGATGCGCGCCGTGAACTCCAGCGATCCGCCGACCGGCACCGACGCCGACGCCGGGTCGAGCGCCAGTTCGATGTCGTTCGCCGAGCACACGCGCACCTTGCTCTTGCGCACCGGCACCGGCGGTTGTGTGGCGCGTGTGACCGCCATGCGCTCATCCGCGCCCACCCACGCCGGCACAAGCGAGGCGCCGCGCACCAGGCTGTACATACAGAACACGGCCAGCGCGAGAAACGCCACAAGCCCCACAAGCACGGCGATGCGCCTGCGGCGGTACATCTGCCGCTGCCGTTTCGACAGGCGGCGTTTGCGTGGCTTGGCTGCGCGCGGGGAGGATTGGCTGGGCATGCGCACCAGTCTACCGGGGGCGCCCGCCATGTTCACGCCGCCGCTATTGCGGCAGCCGCAGCGCGTGTCCCGGCAGGATCTCGATCAGCCCGTCCTCGTCGAGCGAAGCGATGCACCGGTCGAGCTGCGCACGGTCCGGCCACAGCTCCGCCGCGCGCGCATACACGAGCACGCCTCCCGCCTCGGGCTCCAGTTCGCGCAGCGCGTGCAGCACACGCCCGCGCACCTGCCGGTCCGTGCCGGCGAACCGTTGGCGCGGACGCGTGCGCCGCTCCCCCAGATTCGGCAGGCCGGCCGCGAAAAAGCGGCATTGCGCGCGCACCGGGCACACCTCGCACTGCGGCTGTTTCGCCGTGCAGACAAGCGCTCCCAGCTCCATGACCGCCTGGTTCCACGTCGTCGCGTCGCGTGCGCCGGCCGGCAGCACGCAATCGGCGAGCGCGCGCTCGAGCGGCGACGCCGAACCGCCAAGCGACTCCTCGCCCAAAAACACGCGGCTCAGCACACGGCGGATGTTCGTGTCGACGACGGCGATGCGCTCGCCGTACGCGAAGCTCATCACGGCGCTCGCCGTGTAATCGCCCACGCCCGGCAACGCCGTCAGTTCGCTATAGCCTCGCGGCAATTCGTCGTCGTATTCACTGGCCACCACGCGCGCGCATTCCTGCAGCCGCAGTGCGCGCCGCGGATAGCCGAGGCGCCCCCACGCCCGGATCACGTCGGCCTTCGGCGCGCCGGCCAGGGCGCGCGCGGTGGGCCATTGACTCATCCACGCCTGCCAATACGGCACCACGCGGCTCATCTGCGTCTGCTGGCTCATCACTTCGCACACGAGCACGCCCCACGGCGTCGTCTGGCCGTTGCGCCACGGCAGGGCGCGCGCGTGCTCGTCCCACCAGGCGAACAGCGGCGCGCGCACGCCGGCGCGGGCGAGTTCGCGCACGAACGCCTCGTCGAGTGTGGAACGGGTCTGTGTTGTCATAAAACCGCTATTCTAGCGGGGCGCACCGCCCGTGCACAAGGCCGCGCTGTCGCTTGAGCGCAATATCGTGGACCGCGTGACGAATGCAGACAATACCGCGCCCGAGGCGCGCGTGGAGAAGATGTTCGAATACGGCTACCGCAAGTCGAATTACGGCCCCGACGAACTGGTGACCGACGCGCACGGCAACCCGATCTCGGTCGTCGACGCGATGCTCTCGCCCGAGGCCGCGGCCACGATGGAGACGACGACCCCGCACCTGTGCTATTACTCACCGCGCATCCCCGGCAACACCGGGTCGGCGATCCGCCTGTGCGCGGTGACCGGCACGATCCTGCACCTTGTGGAACCGTTGGGGTTCAACCTGCGCGACACCAAGCTGCGCCGCGCCGGACTGGACTACCACGACATGGCGCATGTGGTGCTGCACCCGGATTTCGACAACCTCGTCGAGTCGATGCCAGAGTCGCGCATCATCGCATTCACGGCGCATGCGACCAAGCTGTACACGGACGTCGAATACAAGCCGACCGACATCCTGCTGTTCGGGCCCGAACCGGGCAACATCCCCGACCCGCCCGACATCATGTTCGGGCCGCATGTGGCCGAACAGGTGCGCCTGCCGATGCGCCCGAGCCTGCGCAGCCTCAACCTGACGAACTGCGCGTCGATCGCGATCTACGAGGCGTGGCGGCAATTGGGGTTTAAGGGAGGTCAATAACCACACCACCCCACAATCGCGATTGTGGGGTGGTGCTCAATTCTTAAAACTATGAATCGGCGCCGGAATGCGGCCGCCGCGGGTCACGAAGGCCTCGCAGCTCGCCGTGTTGACCGGCATGATCGGCGCATAGCCCATGAGGCCGCCGAAATTGGCCATCTGGCCCACGGTCTTGCCCACGACCGGGATGATGCGCACGGCCGTCGTCTTCTGGTTGACCATGCCGATCGCCGATTCATCGGCGATGATGCCCGAGATCGTCGAGGCAGGCGTGTCACCGGGGATCGCGATCATGTCGAGGCCCACCGAGCACACGCACGTCATGGCCTCCAGCTTCTCGATCGTCAGGCAGCCGGATTCCGCGGCGTCGATCATGTTCTTGTCTTCCGAGACCGGGATGAACGCGCCGGACAGGCCACCGACGTATGACGACGCCATGATGCCGCCCTTCTTCACCTGGTCGTTGAGCATGGCGAGCGCCGCCGTGGTGCCGGGGCCGCCCACCTGCGCCAGACCCATCTTCTCGAGCACTTCGCCGACCGAATCACCCACGGCCGGGGTGGGCGCGAGCGAAAGGTCGATGATGCCGAACGGCAGGCCAAGGCGCTTCGAGGCCTCTTGGGCCACGAGCTGGCCGACGCGCGTGATCTTGAACGCGGTGCGCTTGATCGTTTCGCACAGGAACTCGAAGTCCTTGCCTTCCACGGCGTCGAGCGCACGGGAGACCACACCCGGGCCGGAGACGCCCACGTTGATGACCGCATCGCCTTCGGTCACGCCGTGGAAACCGCCCGCCATGAACGGGTTGTCGTCGGGCGCGTTGCAGAACGCCACGAATTTGACGCAGCCGTACGAATCGATGTCGGCGGTCGCCTCGGCGATCTCCTTGATGATGTGGCCGAGCATCTCGACGGCGTTCATATCGATGCCGGTCTTCGTCGATCCGACGTTGACCGACGAGCAGACGATGTCGGTCTCGCTCAGCGCGGCCGGCAGCGAGCGGATGAGCAGTTCCTCGGCCGGCGTCATCGACTTCGAGACGAGCGCGGAATAGCCGCCGATCAGGTCGACGCCCACGGTCTTCGCGGCGCGGTCGAGCGCGTGCGCGATCTTGACGAAGTCGCCGCTTGTCTTGCAGCAGCTGGCGCCGACGAGCGCGATCGGCGTGACGGTGATGCGCTTGTTGACGATCGGGATGCCGAAGTCGCGTTCGATCGATTCGCCGGTGGACACGAGGTCCTTGGCGTAATGTGTGATCTTCGCGTAGATCGCCTCGCACGTCTCGTCCACGTCGGCACGCGCGCAATCCATGAGGTTGATGCCCATCGTGATCGTGCGCACGTCGAGCTTCTCCTGCTCAATCATCTGGTTCGTCTCATGGACTTCCATGATATTCAGCATGGTTCTTCCCTTCCGTTCCCGTGCGTTCAGACGCGGTGCATCTTGGTGAAGATCTCCTCGCGCTGGCAGCGGATGCGCACGCCGATGTCCTCACCGAGCGCCTCGAGGTCTTCCACAATCGTCTCGAACGCCACGTCCGCGTCCGAATAATCGACGATCATCATCATGTTGAAGAACCCGTCGATGATCGTCTGTGAGATGTCGAGCACGTTCGTGTGGTGCTCGGAAAGGTACGTACATACGCGCGCGATGATGCCGACGGTGTCTTGGCCGACGACGGTGATGATTGCCTTGTTCATGGAACTCCCTGGTCGCAAACTATACGGCAATGCCCCAGTATAGGGAACGCTTGCGCCAACCACGCGCTTTTCCCGCATGTCAGAACGCAACGCGCCGGCGGTGCCGTGTGCACGGCGCCCGCCGGCGCGGGCAGGGACTAGTGCCTGCCCCTCGCGTGGTGCGACGGCTTGCCCGCACCGCGCAGGCGCCTGCGCTGCACGGTGAAGACCGTCACGAGCGCGGCGATCGTGGCCACGGTGATGATGACGGTGATGAGCATATCCTGCTTCAACGCCTTGTTCTCGTACGTCGCGCGCTTCGCCTCCTCCGGAGTGGGGATGCGCGTGCCGGTCACGATGAGGCGGTGCGAGTTGACGCCGTACGGCGTGCAGGTGACGAGGCTGACAAGGTCGCGCCCTTCCTGGATCTCGAGGTTCTTCACGTTATCGGGCAGCACCACGTGCGTCTCCTCGACCTCGTACGTGAGCACGTCGTCATACACGGTGACGGTGAATGTGTCACCCTTTTCCAGGGTGTCGATGCCGGTGAACAGCATCGCGCTCGGCAGGCCGGTGTGGCCGGTGAGCACGGCGTGCGTGGATTCGCCGCCGATCGGGAAGCTCGAGCCTTCCATATGCCCCGAGGCGATCTGCAGCACCGTTTCGTCGGTGCCGTGGTAGATCGGCAGGCGCGCGTCGATCTTCGGGATCGTCACATAGCCCATGATGCCGGTGCCGGTGATGTCGAGGATCGCATTGTATTCCTTCTTCTCCTCTTCGGTCGGCAGGAACCGTGTCACGCCGCGCCCCACGAGCGATTCGTTGTATTCGCGCGCGCGGGTGAGCTGGGCTTCGCGGTCCTCCTTGGATGTGTCGGCCACCTGTTCCACGTAGCCGGCGACCGCGCGGCTCGCCACATGGCGGTTCCATGCGTCGGCCACGGTTGGGTACAGGATCAGGCCCACGCCCACCACAAGCATGACGCTCATCGCCACCAGGATCGCGATGAACTGCCGGTTGCTGCGTCGTGTCAAGGCGGCCTTGGCCTCGGGTGACACCGGTTCCGGCGGCACATCGCCTTGCGGCGTGTCGGCGAACTGCGGCAACTCGTCAAGTCCCATGTTCTGCGTGGTGTGTGTGGTCGCGTCGTTCGGCTGTTCGTTCATCTGGCGTGCGTCACCCCTGCTGCATGTCTTCCCGGGGCGCGCTCGCGCACGCCCCACGGCACTCTTCTGCCTTGTGAGCATAATCGCTTTGCGCGCCGGGCACCATGGGGCGTCCCAAATCTTCACGACTTCTCACTACGCATAACGCACGGCGGCCGCACGGGGACTCCCCCGCACGGCCGCCGTGCATGTATGCGTGTCAGTCGTTCACGCGGTGCGCCGACTGCGAGGCGCGCGCCGGCAATGCGCGCGGCGCGTCGAATCCGCGGAGCGCGAATTCGTCGGCGATCGCCTGCGCGATGCGGCGGCTTTCGCCTGCGTTGACGAGCGCGATGATCGAGCCGCCGAAGCCGCCGCCGGTCATGCGAGCGCCGTACGCGCCCTCGTTGCGCGCCACATCGACGGCCACGTCGAGTTCGGGCACGGTCACCTCGTAATCGTCGCGCAGCGAATCATGCGACGCGTTGAATAGCGCGCCGGCCGTCTCGATGTCGCCCCGGCCGAACGCGTCGATGAAGTCGTCCACGCGGCCGATCTCGGTGATGACGTGCCGCACGCGCCGGCGCATCGTCTCGTCGTCCAGCTGCACGAGCACGTCCTCGAGCGCCGCCGCCGGGTCGACCGCAGCGTTCACCTGGTCGGCCACCACACGCAGGTTCGGCACACCGAGGATCTGCGCGGCCTCTTCGCACATCGTGCGCCGTGCCTGGTACTGGCCGTCGTTGAGCTGGTGCGGCGCCTGCGTGTCGAGCACGAGCAGCTCAAGACCGTAGGCAGACAGGTCGAACGGCTCCTGGCGCACGCTCTGCGCGGCGGTCAGCCCGGGCATGCAGTCGAGGCGGATCGCGTGGTCCGCCGCGCAGCGCATCGAGGCGTTCTGGTCGAGGCCGCCGGTCGACGCCCCCGCCATCTCGTTCTCGGCCATCACGGCCGCGTCGATCAGCGTAATACGCCCCTCGTCGCTGCCGCCGAACCCGAGTCCATACACATCGTCGAGCGCGAGCGCGGTCGAGCAGGTCATCGCGGCCGACGAGCTCAGGCCGGAACCGAGCGGCACGCACGAGCTGAACACGGCGTCAAACCCGCGCACCTGGTCGAACCCGGCTTCGCGCAGCGCCCAGGCCACGCCGATCGGGTAGGCGCCCCAGCCGTCCACGCCGCCCGCGGCCAGACCGTCCAGATCGACCATGGTCATCTCGTCGGGCGTCATGTCGGAGATGACGCGCACGGTCGTGTCATCGCGCGGGGCGAGCGCCACATATGTGTGGTGCGGCAACGCGATCGGCAGGCACAGGCCGCCGTTGTAGTCGGTGTGTTCGCCGATCAGGTTCACGCGGCCCGGCGCGGCCCACACGCCGGCCGGCGCCGTGCCGAAGCGCGCTTCGAACAGTGCGGCGGCACGGGCGGCGCCGTCGGCGTCGCCCATCGGCTCGATGAATTCCACTGCAGTGGTCATGATGGTCCCTTCTGTCGTCTGTTGTGGGGGGCGCGCCTAGTCGAGGTCGACCGCGCCGAGTTCGTGGAAGCGCTGCGCGATGAGTTCGGGCGTTGTGTCGCTCACCCACGCGGCCATGCCCGATTCCGAACCGGCGAGGTACTTGATCTTGTTGGCCGCGCGGCGGAACGAGAAGAACTGCAGGTTGAGACGGTAGTGCTCGCCGCGCGGGTCGTGCACGGGCGCCTGGTGCCATGCGGCGATGTACGGCAGGTCCATGCCCTTGCCGTCGCCGGTGTCGAAGAACATGTTGCCGCGCTTGAGCAACTGCGAATACATCTGCGCCAGGTCCCAGCGCTCCTGATCGTTGAGCTCGTCAAGGGTGCGCACGTCGCGCAGCGGCTGCACCTGCACCTCGAGGGGCCAGCGCGCAGCCGCCGGCACGTAGGCCACCCAGCTGCCGTTGCGCATGATCACGCGCTCGCCGGCGTCGATCTCGGCGCGCATGATGTCGGCGAGCAGATTGCCGCCGGTGCGCTCATGGTAGGCCTCGGTGTGCTTGAGCTCCTGCTCGAGCTTGGGGGCGATGAACGGGTAGGCGTAGATCTGGCCGTGCGGGTGCGCGAGCGAGACGCCGATCTCCTGGCCGTGGTTTTCGAAGACGTAGACCTGCTCGAGGCCGTCGATCGCGCTCAGTTCGGCGGTGCGGAACGCCCATGCCTCCACAACGGTGCGCAGGCGTTCGACCGGCAGGTCGGCGGGCAGGCCGTGCTCGTTGGGGTCGAAGCAGATGACCTCGCAACGGCCGGACGCCGGGCGCTGGAGCCACAGCGGGCTGCCGTCCACGTCCACCGTCTCGTTGGGCACGCCCGGCACCTGCACCATCGAGGGGAAGCGGTTCTCGAAGACGACTACGTCGTAATCGGTGTCCGGCACTTCGCCGTCCTGATAGGGGTCGCCCGGTTTGCGCGCGGCGAGCGGGTTGCCGGTGGCGGTGGCGCCGGGCCCGATCGTGATCGGCCGGTTCATGCGGGCCGTGGCCATCGGGATCCAGTCGCCGGTGAGCGGGTCGCGGCGCATCTGCGGTGCGGCGTACGGCACGTCGTTGCCGTCCGCGTCCAGGTGCGGCGCGAAGCGGTAGGTCAGGTCGCGCGGGTCGACGAGCTGGCGCGTCTTCTTGCCGCAGACGTAGTCGGGCTCGTCGTCGAGATAGAAGAATTCGCGGCCGTCGGACAGCGTGGTGGGGGTGATGCGAATATGCTCCTGCGCATATTCGCCCGGCTGGTAGTGGGCGAATTGAGACATCGGTGTCCTCTTGTGTTGTGCTGCTGGTTGTGGTGTTGCCGGCGCGCCGCGAAGGCGGCGCCGGACTTGGGTTGGTGTGGGCCGCTCAGTCTTCGGGCAGCTCATCGTCGGCCTCGTCCACGCCGTGGGCGAGCACGAGTTCCTTGACAAGGTCGCGCGTCTTGGTCGCCGAGTCCGGGTCGAGCCCGTCGTCGGTGATCACCGTGTCCACTTGGTCAAAGCGGGCGAACAGCGAAAGCGAGGTGCTGCTCCACTTCGTGTGGTCGGTCAGGATGACCGTGCGGTCCGCGATGTCCATCATGGCCATGTCGGTGGCCGCTTCGAGCGAATTGGGCATCAGGAAACCGCGCGGCACCGAGACCGAGTGTGTGCCGAGGAACACGGTATTGACGCGCAGCGAGGCGATCACCTTGTCGGCGATCGGCCCCACGAGCGAATTCGAGCGTGTGATCACGCCCCCGGTCACGATCACCTCGACGTCCTTGGATTCGAGTGCCTGCACGAGCTCGGCCACGGGAATCGAGTTCGTGAGGATCGTGATGCCGTTGGCGCGCTGCGATTCGAGCAGGTGCTGGGCGAACACGTAGGCGGTCGTGCCGCCGCCGATCGCGATTACATCGCCCGGCGAGACGTACTCGATCGCGCGCTGTGCGATCGCGTCCTTGAGCCCGAGCTCCATCTGCGATTTGACGGAGAACAGCGGCTCGCTCAGCAGCGTGCTCGTGGAGACGGCGCCGCCGTGGACGCGCTTGAGCAGGCCTTTGTCGGCCAGATCGGCGATGTCGCGGCGGATCGTCATGGCCGAGACACCGAGTTCCTTCGAAAGCGCGGTGATGCGCACCGCACCGCGCGTACGCAGGCGGCTCAGGATCAGATGCTGACGTTGTGAGGAAATCATGCGAACATTATCGCACATTATCTCCCAAACACCAACTCAGTTTGAGTACTTCGGCGTGTTTTCCAACAAAACCGCACGTAATCGCACATCCACACACCCGTAACTCGAACAATTTCCACCGCACGGCTCCACACCCGCACTCGTGCAATCAGTCGACGCCCGCCTCGGCCTCGTCCACGAGCTCGTCGTCGAGCACCTCGTCTGGACCGTCCTCGATCTGGCGTTTCGCGTCGGTGATCTCGCGGGGGATCTCGTCGGGGTCGTGCAGCTGGCGATGCATGCGCGCGACCCCCCAGCGCGTCACCTTGTCCATCGCCTCACGCACGATCGACCCGTCCATCTTCGATTCGCCGCGCGCGCGTTCGGGGAACACGATCGGCATCTCCACCACGGTGCCGCCAGCGGCGACCACACGCCGGGTCATGTCGATCTGGAACACGTAGCCGTTGTCTTCGATGGTGTGCAGGTTCACCTTGCGCAGGATGCCCGCGCGGTAGACCCGGAACCCCGAGGTCATGTCGCGCACCTTGAGCCCGAGCATGAGGCGCGCGTACTGCGAGCCCACGCGGCTGATGAGGTCGCGGTACCACGGCCAGTTCTCGGTCGTGCCGCCGGGCACGCGCCGCGAACCGACCACGAGGTCGATGTTCGCGTTCCCCTCGATCCGGTCGAGCATGCGCTTGAGGTCATCGGGGCGGTGCGAGCCGTCCATGTCCATCTCGCAGATCAGCGTGTACCCGTGGTCGAGCGCCCACGTGAAGCCGTCCACATACGCCGAGCCGAGCCCCAGCTTGCCTTTGCGGTGCAGCACGAACACGCGCGAATCCATCGTGCAGCCGTTGATGCGGTTCGCGATCTTCAGGTCCGGCGTGCTCACATGCGCGTCGGAGAGCACCTTGGCGTCTGTGCCTGCGCGCTCGAAGCCCGTGTCCTTCGACTGCGCGCCGCGCGCGACGTGCACGCTCAGCTGCGGCGCCATGTTCGTGGCCTTCGAGATCACGTCGGCGAGCGTGCCGGTGCCGTCGGGCGAGGCGTCATCGACGATGAGCACGTCCACGCCCGGGTTCTGCACAAAGACGCCGGTGAGCGTGGGCTCCAGGTTGTCGCGCTCGTTGTACGTTGGCATGACCACGCATACGCGATCCGTCATCTGCTCCACCTCCTGCTTTCGGCTATGCCACGACTGTAGTGTGTCGCGGTGCGGTGCGCCCGGCGTGAACCGGCCGCCCTCCCCTGCCCCACGGCCCCGCGGGCCTCGACGCGCGCGGCCGTTCGTGGCACAATGGACGCATGTCTTATGTATCTGAGCATAGTCTGCACGACGCCGTCAACAAGGCCACGACCGACCTTTTCACCTTCGCCTATAAAAACGTGGTCAAACCGTACGCCGTGTTCAATCACACGCCCGACGTGGCGCATGACCAGATGATCCGCTTCTGCGATGTCACACGCCGCGTGCCGCCGCTCATGTGGCTGTTGCGCACGATGCTCGACTACACCGACCCGGTGCTCGAGACCACGGCGATGGGCGTGCACTTCGCCAACCCCTTCGGGCTGTCCGCCGGCCTCGACAAGAACTGCGAGATGTCCACGCTGCTCGACAACGCCGGCTTCGGCTTCGAGACCGTGGGATCGACCACGTCGCGCCCGTGCCAGGGCAACGCGCGCCCGTGGTTCCACCGCCTGCCCGAATACGATTCGATGATGGTGCACGTGGGCCTGGCCAATCTGGGATCGGACGAGGTAATCGCACGTGCGCAGCAGGCGTGGAGCAAGACGAAGACGATGCAGATGTCCGTGTCGATCGCCCGCACAAACGACCAGCTCGTGGGAGACCTTGACGAAGGCATCGAAGACTACTGCATCTCGATGCGCCGCGCGGCCGGGCGCACCGCGATGGTCGAAGTGAACATCTCATGCCCCAACACCACAGTGGGCGAACCGTTCACCGCGGACCCCAACGCGCTCGACCGCCTGTTCACCGAGCTCGACAAAATCGACCGTCCGCAGCCCACGCTCGTCAAGATGCCGCTCAACAAGACGTGGCCCGAGTTCAAGGAGCTGCTCGACGTGCTCGCCGAGCACAATGTGCAGGGCGTCACGATCGCCAACCTGCAGAAGGACCGCACCGGCATGAACATCCCGCGCGACTGGCTTGGCGGCCTTTCGGGCGGTCCGTGCACGGTCGAAAGCACCGAACTGATTCGCCGCGTCTACCGCGACTACGGCCAGCGCTTCGCGATTGCGGGCGTCGGCGGTGTATTCACGCCGCAGCAGGCCTACGACAAGATCCGTGCCGGCTCGTCGCTCGTCATGTTCATCACCGCGCTCATGTACCGCGGACCACAGCAGATCACCGTGCTCAAGCGCGGTCTGGCGAAGCTGCTCAAACGCGACGGCTTCGCGCACGTGAGCGAAGCCGTCGGCATCGACGCCTGACCGCCGCGCGGATCACCACGCGCCGCGCAAGTACTGCGGCGGGTATGGGATCCGTGCGCGCCCGACGCCCAGTTTCGCGGCGGCGCGCAACGGCCAGTACGGGTCGCGCAGGGCGGCGCGTCCGATCTCCACGGCGTCGGCCTGCCCGTGCGCCACGATCTTCTGCGCCTGCCGGGGCTTGGTGATCAGACCGACCGCCGTCGTCGGCACACCGGCCTTCGCGCGGATGCGGTCGGCGAACGGCACCTGATAGCCCGGCTTGACCGGGATCGTCACGCCGTCGATCAGACCGCCCGTCGACACGTCCACCAGGTCCACGCCGTGGTCCTTGAGCGTGCGCGCCAACTCCACGCTCTGGTCGGCGTTCCAGCCGCCCTCGGCCCAGTCGGTCGCCGAGATGCGCACGAAGAGCGGCATGTCGTCGCGGATCACGCCGCGCACCTCATCCACGACCTCCACGAGCATGCGCATGCGGTTGGCGAGCGATCCGCCATACTCGTCGTCGCGCGTATTGATCAGCGGATCGAGGAACTCCGAAAGCAGGTACCCATGCGCGGCGTGAATCTCGATCGCCTCGAACCCGGCGGTCATCGCGCGCCATGCGGCGTCACGGAAGCGGTGCACAATCCCGTGGATCTCGTCCACGCCCAACGCGCGCGGCGCCTGCAGATCGCCGAACGGCAGGTCGGAGGGACCCACGGTGTGCCAACCGCCCTTGTCGGCCGGCATGGTCTGCCCATCGTATCCGATCGCGAAGCAGCCGGTCGAGCCTTTGCGCCCGGCGTGGTTGAGCTGGATCGCGGGCACAGCGCCGGCCTGTTTGATGCCGTCGGTGACCCACCGGTACGCGTCGATCTGCCCGTCTTCCCACAAGCCCAGGTCGCACGGCGAGATGCGCCCGTCAGGCGTGACCGCGGTCGCTTCGACGATGATGAGGCCGAAGCCGCCCATCGCACGGGAGACATAGTGCTGGTAGTGGAAATCGGTGGGACGGCCGTCGCAGGCGAACGCCGAATACATGTCCATCGGCGGCAGCCATACGCGGTTGCGCGCGGTCATGCCACGCAGCGTGATCGGGGTGAACAGCGCCGGCTCCGTTGCCACGGCCGCTGGTTGCACCGCTTTGGTTTTCTTGGATTTCTTGGTGTTCTTGGTATGTGGTTGTGCTTTGCCCATACCCCGCCACCCTACCACACCGCATATGGAGGTGGCGGCGCACCCGCATGGATGCGCCGCCACCTCAATCACTGTTGGCAGGGCTCATAGAACCGGGGTCACCGGGTCTGCTGGTTCTGGTTCTGTTGCTGCTGCAACTGCCCCTGCTGCGTGCCTTGCAGCGTGTTGCCGTTCTGCGATCTCGACACACCCACCTGCTTCATGTACTTGTCCGCGGCCTGACCGTAGTCGTTGTCCATCGGCAGGTTCTTCTTCGCCGCGTATTGGCTCACGGTCTTGCTGAACGCAGGCGCGGCGATCGTCGAACCGTCCCAGTAGCCGTGGTATTCGCCGTTGATCGCGATGTTCTCGATCGGGTGGTTGATCGGGTCCTGCACATCGCCGACGAGCACGAACGTGGCGATCTGGTGCGGGATGAACCCGCCCGTGGTCACATACATGTTCTCGTTCGTACCGGTCTTGGCGAAGGTCTTGCGATTGTCGGCCAGCTGGGCCGCGCGGGCGGCGCCGTCAGGGCGCGTCACGCCCTGGTTCATCGTGTACGCGAGCGTCTGGATGATCTCCTTGTCCACCGCCTGGTGGCAGTTCGCCTGCGGCACCTCGAGCTTGTTGCCGTCGGAGTCCTCGGCCGACTTGATCGCCACCGGCGTGCATTCCACGCCGTCGGCCGCGATCGTGGCGTACACGTTGGCCATCGTGAGCGGCGAGACCGAGGTGGTGCCGCCAATCAGCAGCGCGGGGTGCATCGAGATGTCGCTGTAGACGTCTTCCTGCCCGATCTTCGAATTGTGGTAGCCGAGCGACTTCGCGGCGTCGGCCACCGCGCACAGGCCAATCTGCGCGCCCATCGCCGCCATCGTGGTGTTGTGCGAATGAACGAGGCCCAGGAACGGGCTTTCCGGGCTCACCGTGCCGTTCGTCAACGCGTTCGTCACGTGCCAGTTGTCGGTGCCGTCCTGGTAGCCGTTGCACGAGAACTTGTTGGTCAAAAAGTCGGTGGGCGCCACAAGGCTTTCGTTGATCGAACGGCCCTGCTGCATCCACGCCACCAGGTTGATCGGCTTCCACGACGAACCGATCTGGAAGCCCTGGCCGCCGCCGTCAATCTGGTCCACCGCGTAGTTCATCGACGAACGGGTGGGGTCGGTCGCCGCCGCATCGGTCGCGTCATAGGTGCGGTTGAGGCCGAAGCCGAGCACTTCGCCGGTGCCGGGCTTCACCGAGGCCATCACGATCTCCATGCCGCTCGAATCGGCCGCCGGGATCGTGGCGTTCGCCACGTCCATCATCGCCGCGTTCGCGTCGAGGTCGAGCGTCGTCACGATCTTGAGGCCTCCTTCCTGCAGCAGGCGCTCACGGTCTTCCGCCGTCTTGCCGAATTCGGGCGAGTTCTCGATCTTGTGCACCACGTAATCGCAGAAATAGCCGGCGTCGTACTTCGCGGCCATGCAGCCGCGGCTCACGCTCGTCAGGTGCAGCGTGTCGACGAGCGGCGTGTTCACGGCCTCCTCGTACTCCTGCTGCGTGATGAAGCCCTGATCGTGCATCAGCTGGAGCGTGATGTTGCGCTGCTTCTGCGCCTCTTCCTGGTTCTCGGGAATCGAGGGGTCGTATTTCGACGGGTTCTTCGTGATCATGGCGATTGTGGCCGCCTGCACCACATTGAGTTTGTCCGCGGTCGTGTTGAAGTACCGTTCCGCCGCCGCCTGCACGCCGTAGAGCGAATTGCTGCCGAACTGCGCGATGTTCAGGTACCCCTGCAGGATCTCCTGCTTCGAGTACTTCTTCTCCATCTGCACCGAGATGAGCATCTCGCGCAGCTTGCGCGCGATCGTGTCTTCGGTGGCGTGGTATGCGGCGATCGGGTCGTCGTTGTCACGCGCCTTGGTGGCGAGCACGTTCTTCACGTACTGCTGCGTGAGTGAGGAGCCGCCCTGCTGGTCGCCCTTGCGCATGTAGGTCTGCACGAACGCGCGCATCACGCCCTGCACGTCCACGCCCGAATGCTCCCAGAAACGCTTGTCCTCACGGGCCACCACGGCCTGCATCATCGGCTTGGAGATGTCCTTGAGCGGCACAACCTCGCGGTTCTGCGCATAGAACTCCGCGATCACGGTCTTGCCGTCGCTCGCGTACATCGTCGATTTCTGCGGCAGGTTCGTCACATCGAAGTCGATGCCTTCCACCTGCATCGAGGGGGCCACTGCTTTGGCCACATTGTTCGCGCCCATCACGGCGGGCAGGAACAGCACGCTCATCGTCACACCGCCCGCGATGCACAAGGTGATGAACGCGAGCGCAAGCGCAAGCACGCGCATTCCAGTCAGGGATTTCTTCTTGTTCGGCTTCGGCATGCTGACCATTCTAAATGGTCGGCTCTACTGCGTCCACAGTGTCTCCACAATGCTCACGCAATGCGCGCAACCGGCCCGCCACGCGCGTTAGCGCTGCGAGCGGCGGATCAGTTTGCCCGGCTGGTAGATGATGATCGTGCGCCCTTCGCGCGCGATCCATCCGCGGTTAGCGAAGTCCATCAGCGCCTTGTTCACCGTTTCGCGGGACGACCCCACGAGCTGCGCCATCTCCTCCTGCGTCAGGTCGTGCGGCACCTGCAGCCCCGCCTCCACCGGCTTACCGAAGCGTGCAGCCAGGTTGAGCAGCGTCTTCGCGAGGCGCGCGGGCACGTCCATGAACACCAGGTCCGCGATCCGCTCGTTGTTCAGACGCAGGCGGTTCGCCAGCACCTGCAGCATGTCGACCGCCACGCGCGGGTGCGCGTTGAGCCATGCGAACAGCGCGTCGTGTTCGAGCCACACGACTTTCGTGCCGTTGACCATCGCCACCGCACTCGCCGTGCGTGGTCCGCCGTCGGGATCGAACACCGGGATCTCGCCGAGCATCTCGCCGCGCGTGTGGATGCTGAGCAGCTGCACACGGTTGTCCGCCGACTGCCGGATCAGCTTCACGCGCCCCTGCTCGATCACGTACATGCGGTGATCGGTGTCCCCCTCACGGAAAATCGTGTCGCCTTTGTTCACCACAGCGCTGTGCATATGCGGCAGCAGCTCTTCCGCCTGTTGTGCGGAGACCTGCTTGAACAGGGCCGTGTGCAGCAGCGGGTTGTGCGTCTGATCGTCGTTGTGCGTCGCCATGACCACCTCATGCTCGAACCGTGTGCCTGCGCCCTGGCCGTCCATGGGCGCACGGTTGTTCCATTGTAGTCCAGCCGCACGTCACACGGCGCCGAATTCGCGTGCCGTGCGCACGAGGCGCGCCACGACCTGCGCGCGCGTGAGCCGCGTGCCCGCGCATATCGGCTCCACGCGTTTCGCCGCCGATTTGACCGCTTTATCAGACATCTTCTCGGCGCTCGTGTTCAGCACGGCGGCCATCGCGCGCGCGTCGATGCTGTACGCGAGCGTCGTGTGGTGCAGCACACATCCGGGGTCCCCGGGCACGCGCTGCTGCGCCGACCCGCCGATCTTGCCGTGCGGGCCCGCGATGTCGTTGAGGCCGGCGAACCGCGCGCGCACGCCGCACGCGCGCAGCCCCTCGATGAGCCACATGTCGCACAACTGGAACGATTGCGCCATGCTCAGCCCGTGCACAAAACCGAGCGGCTCGTACAGCGAGACCGTGATTGTGCGCGCGGGCTCGATATACATCGCACCGCCGCCCGAATCGCGGCGCACCACATGCACGCCGCGCACCCGCGCCTGGTCGAGGTGCACTTCGTCTTCGATCGACTGGTACGCCCCGCACACCACCGCAGGCGCGGCCCAATCCCACACGCGCAGCGTGGCCGGGCGTTCGCCGCGCGCCACTTCCTGCGACCACGCGCGTTCCACGCGCATCTGCTCCTCGGGCATGCGCGGGCCATCCTCCACGAGCACGGGGGCGAACGCGCGCCAGCGCTCGCGCACGCTGCGCGGGTCGATCAACGGCGGCTGGGTCCGCTCGTCATGCTGCGCGGCCTGCCACTGGCGGCGGATGCGCGCGCTACGCTCGGCCTCAAAGCGTGCGAGCTCGGGCGCGAATGCCTCGGGTGCGCGTTGTGCATGGGCGCGCAATGCGGCGAGCGCAATGGATTCGGCGTTCGCACCGATCAATGCGCTCCCGACGATCGGTTCGAGCGCGCGCACGGTGGCGCGGTACCACGGTTCGATCGCCGTGCCGGGCGCATCGAGCGCGTCGAGACGCGCCACGAGCACCGCCTCGGCCTGCGTGATCGCCGCGGCGGACGCCTGCTCGCCGGCGGCGAAGAAATCGCCGTCGATATGGCACGTGCGCGTGCCGGCTGCGTCTGCAACCGTCACGCGCACGAGTTTGCCGCCGGGAATCTTGACTTCGCCGATTGCGGACATGGGATGGTCAGTCGACGAGTTCGACGCCGCGGGCGTCGCGGTGGGCCGGCGCGCCGTAGTCCGACGTGAGGATCTGCACGCCTTCGACGATCGACCAGACAATCGCGGCGAGCGGGCCAAGGCCGAACAGGATCCAGCCGAGGCACGTGAGCAGCACCTGGGCGATCGCCTTGCCGGTGAAGCCGAGGTAGAAGTTGTGGATGCCCAGAGCGCCGAAGAACAGCGCGAGCAGTCCGGCGAGGATCTTGTTGCGCGGCACATAGCCGGCCGGCACCGGCGCATACGCCGGAGTGCCGGGGGCGGCTTGGCCGTATTGCGGCTGGGCGTACTGCTGGCTGTACTGCTGCGCGTACGGATCTGCCGTAGGCTGCGCATACTGGTCCGCCGCGGGCTGCGCGTACGGATCGGCGGCCGGCTGCGTGGTGGGGTTGGATGCCGGCTGGCCGTACTGCGGCGCACCGGTCGCACTCTGCTGGGCCATGGGGTCGGGGTAGCTCGGCATCGCGGTGGTGGGCTGCTGGTCGGCCGCACTCGGGGCCGGCGGCAGATCGGGCATCTGCGGCGTGGTGGTGGTGAAGGTCTCAGTCACCTCCACGACCTGCGGTTCGCTTGCAGGCGTCGTCTCGCCGCCCGCGGGCGTTGCATCGTCGTTCGATGCCGCGGGGTTGATTGGGGTCATTGGATCGGTCATGTTCTCTCGTTTCGTATGTGGTTCTGGTTGATGCCACAGCCATACAGGCTGGTTTTCCTGCCACCGCCCACTCTACACGGCTTGCCGGCGGCCGGCCGGCCGTGCGCCCATAACGCAAACGGCGGCCGGCATGCCATGTGGGTATGCCGGCCGCCGTGGGAGTCAAGCGCGAGGCTCAGGCCACATAGGTCGGGCCGTATTCGCTCGGCACATGGGTCGTGGCGATGTACGGGCCGGCGGTCGGGCGCGCGTAGGTCTGGAAACCGTTGCTGTAGTTCATCGAAGCTTCTTCACAATTGCAGCACATAGCTGTACCTCTTTCGCTGGTTAGGCGCGCGGTGTGCGCGCCATGAATCGTGCGTGTTCGCCGCTCAGTCTACAGCTGAGCCACGATGTACGGCGGGTGTGGCCCGGCCCGTGTCAGATGCGGGACAGGATGTCGCGGCCCACTTCCGCGGTGGAACGTGTGGTGGAGCCAAGCTCCTCGATGTCGGCCTCGACCGCGGCGTCGATCCGCGCGGCGGCGTCGTCGAATCCAAGGTGGCGCAGCAGCATGGCCGCCGACAGGATGGCGGCGGTCGGGTTCGCGATGCCCTGGCCTGCGATGTCGGGCGCGGATCCGTGGATCGGTTCGAACATCGACGGGTATTCGTTGATCGCGTTGATGCAGCCGGATGCGGAATAGCCCACGCCGCCCACCACGGCGCCCGCCTCATCGGTCAGGATGTCGCCGAACAGGTTGTCGGTCAGGATCACGTCGAAGCGCGAGGGGTCGTTGACCAGGTAGATTGTGGCGGCGTCCACATGGTTGTAGTCGTGCGTGACCTCGGGGTACTCCTCGCCCACCTTGTCCACGATGCGCTGCCACATGTCACCGGCGTTCACGAGCACGTTCTTCTTGTGCACGAGCGTCACATGCTTGCGGCGCTTCATGGCCAAGTCGAACGCGTAGCGCACCACGCGCTCCACGCCGTACGCGGTGTTGATCGAGACCTCGGTGGCCACCTCGTGCTCGGTGCCCTTGCGGATCGCGCCGCCGTCGCCGCAATACAGGCCTTCGGTGCCTTCGCGCACCACCACGAAGTCGATCTCGCCCGGCTCGGCGAGCGGCGAGGTGACGCCCTTGTACAGCTTGGACGGGCGCAGGTTCACATACTGGTCCAGCGCGAAGCGCAGCTTGAGCAGCAGCCCGCGCTCCAGCACGCCCGCCTTGACGCGCGGGTCGCCGACCGCGCCGAGCAGGATCGCGTCGGTGCCCTTGATGCGCTCCAGGTCCTCGTCGGGCAGGATCTCGCCGTCGCGCAGGTAGCGCTCCGCGCCCAGATCGAAGTCCACATAGGTGAACTGCGCCGCATCACCAGCCGCCTTCTCAAGCGCCTGCTGGGCCCACGGCGTGACTTCCTTGCCAATGCCATCGCCGGGAATCACGGCGATCGTGTACTGCGTCTTGTTTTCACTCATAGGACGCGAGCGTACACGCGGCGCGCGCATGGCGAACCCATGCGGCTCATTTCTTGGACAGCTCTTCGCGAAACATCCACATGGCAAGACGCCCCGCGCTACATGAGCTCGGTCGCGCGCATCACGTCAAGGCACCACGCGTTCTCGTAGCACACGTCGCGCCAGCGCTTATAGCGGCCCGTGCCGCCGCCGTGCCCGGCCTCCATCTCAACCTTGATCACGGCGTCGAGCCCGGCCGCCTGCAGGCGCGCCACCCATTTGAGCGGCTCCACCACAAGCACGCGCATGTCGTTCATCGACGTCGTCACAAAGATGCGCGGGTAGGCCTCCACCGCCTCGCCGTCGCGCCACACGGCGTGCGGCGGCTGGGCGGCCGCGGGCTCGGGGATCGCCGGCTCGTCGACGCGCCCGGCATCCGCGGGCATCGGCGAGTTCTCATACGGCGAATACCCGCGCATGTAGCGGTACGCCTCCACATCGTGCAGCGGGTCCCCCCATTCGTCCCATTCGGTCACGGTGAGCGGCAGGCTCGGGTCGAGCATCGTCGTCAGCGCGTCCACGAACGGCACGTCCGCCTCGATGCCGGCATAGCGTTCCGGCGCCAGATTCGCCACCGCGCCCATCAGCAGGCCGCCGGCGGACCCGCCGTTCGCCACCGTGCGCGCCGGATCCGCGAGCCCGCAGTCCTGCAGCGCAGCCGTGGCGTCCACGAAATCCTCGAACGTGTGTTTTTTGTTGAGCCGCCGGCCCGTTTCGTACCATGCGCGCCCCATCTCGCCGCCGCCGCGCACATGCGGCACGGCATAGAGCACGTCGCGGTCGAGCATGCTCACGCGCGCCACCGAGAACGCGGGGTCGGTGCTGATCTCGTACGCGCCGTACCCGGTGATGAACATCGGCATCGACTCGAGCGGCGCGCCCTTCTTGTAGACGAGCGAGACGGGGATCGATTCGCCGTCGCGCGCACGCACCCAGATCGACCGTTCGGCGTACGCGCGCGCGTCATACCCTCCGAGCACGGTGGCCGCCTTGAGCAGCGTGTCCTCGCCCGTGGCCGGGTCGATTTCGCGCAGTTCGCCCGGCCGCGTGTAGCTCGTGAACGAATAGCGCATGCGCGGCGCCTCGTACGAGGGATTGCCGGCCGTGCCGATCGAATACATGCGCCCGGCCGTGCCCTCGAACCCGCGCAATGCCGGCACGTCGGCCGGGTCGTTGTCGCCTTCGAGCGGCGGCGGCACAAGCTCGGTGAAGCTCCACGGGCGGCCGGCCAGGAAATCGCGCGCCGCCTGGCCCTTCGTGGTGATCGCGAGGCGCGGCAGGCCGTCGCCGCGGTATGAAAGCGCCACGAAGTTCTTGTGGAACGCGATGCCCTCGATCGCGAGCCCGCGCACGCCCTGCAACAGGGCGGGGTTACGCGCATCGGTGAACGGCGTGCCGACCGGCGTCCGCCGCGCGCCGGGCGCCACACGGTCGCCGAGCTCGGTGCCGTACGGCGAGCCGACCGCGATTGTCACGCCGTCGCCCAGCCGGTACGGCGGTTTGTGCGCGCGCATGTCGATCACGTCGATTTCGAAATTGGGATTGACCGCGTTGTGGTAGACGACCGCGATCGGGATGTCCTCGCCCTGCTCGCCCGCATGCTCGAACACGCCGAAGCTCACGTCATATTCAATGCCCTCCCGCCGCGGGATGACCGGGGTGAACTCGCCTTCCGGATCATCCACAGGCAGCATCAGCACCTCGCTCGTGGTCTTCGAGCCGGTGCCGATCACGATGTGCCGGTCGTCGAACGACATGCCGACGCCGGTCCAGAACCGCTCGTCGCTCTCCTCGTACACATCCACGTCGGATTCGACCGGCGCGCCGACCTTGTGCCGGCGGATCAGGTACGGCCGCTGCGCGTCGTCGAGCACCGTGTAGAACACATACCGGGCGTCGGGCGTGAAGCACGCGGCGGCGATGCCGTCGAAGCGCTCAGGCAGCTCCTCGCCGGTGTCGAGGTCGCGGATCGAAAAATCATAGCGTTCGTCGCCGCGCGTGTCGACGCCGAAGAGCATCCAGCGGCCGTCCTTGCTGATGTCCATGCCGCCGAGCGCGAAGAACTCGTGCCCTTGCGCCTCCACGTTCGCGTCGAAGACGACCTGCTCCCCCGCGAGCTCGCCCGGCGCCTGTGCGGCGTCGATCACCGGCGGGTCCCAGTCGTCCGCGCCGCGGATCGGCAGGCGGCATTGTGTACCGTACTGCAGCCCCTCCTGCGTGCGCACGTAATACCAATAGCCGTCCATGCGCGTTGGCACCGACATGTCGGTCTCCTGCACGCGCGACTTGAACTCGTCGAACAGCCGCTCGCGCAACGGTTCGAGATGGGCCATGCGCGTGTCCGTGTATGCGTTCTCCTCCTCCACGAACCGCTGCAGTTGCGGCGATTCCTTGTCGCGCATCCACTCGTACGGGTCGACGAACACGTCGTTGTGGAATGTGCGGGTGGTGGGCGTGCGCCGGGCGCGCGGCGGCTGTGGTGCGTGCTGTTCGTTGGTCATGCGCCGATTATAGGCACGCCTCACGGCATGCGGCGCGCGCCTATATGAACTGCTGCAGATACGGCAGCATGGTCTTGCGGATGTTCGACCCCGTGGCGCCGGTGAACACCGGCACGTCGGTCACCGGCATCGGCTGCGTGGCGGCGAACCCGGCCACCGAGGCCAGGCCGCCCACCGATTCGCGCGCGGAAAGCTGGCGGATGCCGATCGCGAGCACACGCCCCGGGTAGCGCTTGGCGATCTCAGCATACGTGCTCGGGTCCTTCTGCCCGTCGTCGCCCAGCAGGATGAACTTCATGTCGGGGAAGTCCTCCATGAGCTGCTCGGCGTATTCGAGCTTGTGCTGCACGCCGGAGGGCACAAAGGTCTTGGGGCGCGGGTCCAGGTCGCGCAGCAGGAGCGGCCCGTCGGGGAACCCGTAGTCGAGGATGAAGTTGCGGATCGAGCTCTCCACGTTCCATGGCGAGGTGGACAGGTAGAAGAACGGCGCATCCGGGAACATGCGCCGGATGTCGTTGTACATGACCGCCATGCCCGGCACGGAGGCGCGTTTGCGTGGCGAAAGCAGCAGCATGTTGTATGCCGCCTTCCACAGCGTGGGCACCTGTGTCACCATGATCGTGTCATCCACGTCGGAGATCACGCCGACCTTCGCGTCGCTCGGGATCGTGAACAGTTCCACCTCGACCGGCCCGCGCCTCGGCACCTTGCAGCTGAAGCGGTGCACGCCCGGCTGCAGGCGGTGCTCGGCGAGCAGGTCCAGATAGCCTGCGGAGTCGGACACCGAATACGCCATCGTCTGTGCACGCGCCGGGTCGTTGCGGTCATACACCTCCATCGTGCCCACCTGCACGGTACGCAGCGGCACGCCGTCGATGTGGATGCTCACACGCTCGTGAGCCGCCGGCACCTCGAGCATCGCGTGGATGCCGCGCATTGGCGTATGCGGTTTGGCGCGCGTCGGCGCGTAGATCGTGCGGCATACGAGGCGCGAATATTCCTCGGTGCCATAGCCCACATACGGTTTGACGCTCGGGAACCAGTTGAGATGCTGCACGAGGTTCGTCGAGAGCTTGAGCCACACACCGAACACGCCGATGATGCTTTTGCGCACCAACTGCTTGAGCGGGTTCTTCCACTGCAACCGCCGGCGCCGTGCAATCCGTTCGCTCACAGCCGGCAGCGCGGTGCCCGCGGACACCGCACCGAGCGGCACCGCCACGGTGGGCATGTCGCTGTTGGATGTGGCGGCGCTCGTCGTGCGCAATGCCACGGCCGCCGACGGCGCGCCCGCATCGAAGGCAGCCGCAGACGTGTTCGGTGAGCTGCTCACCACACGGCCTTGCCGGTGCTGTTCCTCTTCGGCTTGGATCAGCGCGTGCTGCAGGATGCTTTTGACCTGCTGCGGTGCATGCCGGATGTCGTCCCTGTCCGTCATGCGGCGATCTTCTCCGCGTATTCTTCCGCGCTGAGCAGATCCGGGCGGTCGTCGTCGAGGTCGATCTTGACGAGCCAGCCTTCGCCGTACGGGTCGTCGTTCACGATCGCGGCGTCGTCCTCCGCCTCGTGGTTCACGTATTTCACTGTGCCCGCCACCGGGCTGATCACCGGTTCCACCGCCTTCGACGATTCGACCTGCATGAGTTCGTCGCCGGCCTCCACGCGTGTGCCCACCGACGGCAGGTCCACGAACACGATGTCGCCCATGCGTTCGGCCGCGTACTCGGTGATGCCGAGGACCGCCGGCTCCTTCGTGTCATCGACCCACACGTGGTCCTCCGAATACTGCAGGTGCTTGGGAATGTCGAGTCGGTCCACCGGTTCCATTGCGTCGTTCATCGTCTTGCTCCGTTCTTGTATGCCTTGCGTGTGCTTCCCCCCAGTCTAGGCCATCTTCAGTCCAGGCTGCGGCCGTACCATTCCTCGATCATGTAGCGCGCGATCGTGGCTTTGCCGGGCGCGCTGATGCGGCCGGTCACGAGCAGGTCGGTGAACTCGTCGCGGGTCACCCAGCGCGCGTCGGTCACCTCCTCACCGTCCACTTGGATCCGCGTCGAGAGCGCCTGCCCTTTGAACGCCATCATCAGCGAGATCTTGAACGGCCACGGCTGCGAGCCCAGATATTTGACCTCGCCCACCTCAATGCCGGTCTCCTCCATCGTCTCGCGCCGACAGGCGTGCTCGAGGTTCTCACCGGCCTCCACGAACCCCGCGCTCACCGAGTAGAGCGTCGGGTCGGCCCATGCGCGGTTGTGCTGCAGCAGCAGGCGGTCCTGTGAATCGACGACCGTCATGATCACCGCCGGCTCCACGCGCGGGAACAGCAGGCGGTGCCCGTCGTCGCCGTTCGTGCAGCGCTGCGCCCAGCCGCTCATCGCGGCCCGTGTCGGCGCGCCGCACGCCGGGCAGTGCGTTTGGTAGGCGAACCAGTTGGCGAGCGAGAGCATGGTGGTAGCCACGCCGATGTCGCGGCCCGACGCGCGCGGCACGAACGCGCGCAGGTCAACCCAGTCGAAGCGCTGCACGGCCGATTCGAGCACCGCCGGACCGCCGGCCGCATCCCCGCGCTCGTCGAACGCCGCGTCGACCGCGCGGCCGGCCGGCGGCACCGCGTCCACCGCACTGATGTCGAGCGCCACAATGCGCTCGGGGTGCGCGCCGGCATATTCGCCCAGATACATCGCCACCACATGCGGGTGGCTCGCCAACGCGCTGGCCACATACGCGCCCGGCAGTGTGGCGAGCCGCATGCGCGCGTTCGGCTGCGCGGCCACATTGCGCTGGCCGAGCGGCACGGCGAGCAGGCCGTTGCGCGTCAGGACCACGCGCGCGCCCGCTTCGCGCAGCGTGCGGCCGATCAGCCCCGGGTCCGCGCGCCGCTCCACCTGATAGTCGATGGAGCCCTGCGCGAGCGGCAGATACGGCAATGCCTGAGTGAGTGCCAATGGTGCGAACATGATGATTCCCCTCGTTGATGGATGGTTATTCCGCTGCGATGACGCGCGGCACGCGTGCGATCAGCCCGTGCAGCGCCTGTGCCACGATGTCGGGGCGTTCCCATGCGCTGAAGTGGCCGCAGTCCTCGATTTCGGTCATTGCCACATCGGTGCCGGTCATCGCGCGCGCGAGCGGCTCCATCACGGCGGGTGCGCTCGACGGGTCGTTCTCACCGCAGATCACGGCAGCCGGCGCGGTGATGCGCGCGAACTGATCGTTGAGGTCGGGTCGGCCGGCTGCCATCAGCTCGCGCCATGCGATGCCCGCCGGCTGCTGTTCGCGGATCCATGTGGAGAATTGGCTGATGTATTCCGGGGACTGTTTGACGGTGGAATCGCCCGGCTGCACCTCGGTGAAGAACATCACGGGGTCGGTCGTGTGCCGTTGCACGCATTCGCGTGCAATCTCGATGCGGTGCGCGCGCGAGGCCGGCGCGTCGGCGTCGCCCTTCGTGTCGAGCAGCGCCATGCCCGCCACGGCCTCGGGGTGGCGCCGCTGCACGTCGAGCACAAGATAGCCGCCCATCGACAGCCCCGCCCAGATCGCCTGCCCGTAGCTGGCGGCGTGCAGCAGGTCCACGTAGGCGTCGGCCATCAGGTCGAGCGCATCGGGAAGCGCCCCGTCCTCGGCGCGCGCACCGCTGTCCTCCGGTCGGGGCACTGAGCTCGCGCCGGCGCCTGGCATGTCAGGGGCCCAGATCGGGTATTGCGTACACTCCTGCGCATCGGACATCTCCATGAGCGCGGTGGCGCACCGGTCCCACATGCGGTGGTCCACAGGGAATCCGTGCACCAAGATCAGCGGGATCCCCTCGCCTTCGCGGTAAACGTGGTTTTCAATCGTCAGTGCCATGGTTGCAGCTCCTCAGTTCCTGTGCGCGTGCGTCACGCAACGTCCACGCACCACCTTAGACCACCGCCGATCACAAGCCGGCCCAGGCGAGCGCCTGGCGCACAATGTAGTCGTGGCCGTCGGCCATCTGCTCAAGGAACGAGTCGAGTGCGGCCGTGCGCGGATCGACCCACTCCACGTCGAGTGTCTCGTCCTGTGGCTTGCAATCGCCCGCGATCGGCACCATGTAGCACAGCGCGATCGCGTGCTGGCGCGCGTCGTGGTACGGCGAGACCCCCGGCGTGGGGAAGAATTCGGCCACAGTGAACGGCATCAACCCCTGCGGCAGCTGCGGCAGCGCGATGTCGCCCAGGTCCTTCGAGATATTGCGTGCAATGGCCTCGCGAATCGTCTCGTGGTACAGCACACGGCCGGCGATCAGCGTGCGCTCCACAATCGAGCCGTCGTCGCACACACGCAGCAACGACCCGATCTGCGTGACGCGCCCGAACTCGTCCGCACGCACCGGCACAACCTCCACATACGCGATCGGCATCTGGCGGCGGATCTGCCCCAGACTCTCGCCGTCAAGCCAGCCGGGAGGCGTGGCGCGCCCCGAACCGTGGTCACGCGTGAAATCCTCCGGCGTGATGTTGTCGAACTCGCCGCGGCGGCGGCCGGCATCGTAGTCGTCGTTGTCTGGCACTTCATCATTCAGCACTGGCATGCCCCCATTATGGCGCAATCCGCGCGCCGACTCCAGCCGCGCACGCCGCGCGGATTATCCCCGTGGCTGATTTCCCGGCGCGCCGGGGTGAGTGTGGAATGCTGGGGAGTGGAATCGGTTGACCATAGTACTGGTGAACCGAACGAACGTCATGAAGGAGCAAACTATGGCAGTTCAAGAAATCACGGAAGAGACCTTCGCACAGGCAGTGCAAGACAACACACTCGCGTTCTTCGACTTCTACGCCACCTGGTGCGGCCCGTGCCGCGCCTTCGGCCCGATCTTCGACAAGGCCTCGGAGGCTAACCCCGACATCTTCTTCGGCAAGATCGACATCGACAAGAACCAGAACCTCGCCAATCAGGCGAACGTGCAGGCCGTGCCGACGCTGATGATCGTCAAGGAAGGTCACATCATCTACCAGGAGGCCGGCGCCCTGCGCGCTCCGGACCTCGACGACATCATCGACCAGGCTAAGAAGCTCGACGTGGCGGCTGCGCTCGCCGAAGCCGAGAAGAACGGCGCCGACCCGCATGAGGTGCTTGAGGAAGAGGAGATCCAGGCCTGAGCCTGACTCACTTTCCCGTGGTGAATGTGCCTGAATCTTCACACTCCGCACGCTTGGAGTGTGAAGATTCAGGCACATTTCTATATAAGGAGAGCGGTGCGCGGTATAATGGGCCGCAGTGTGCATTCCGGCGGCGGCCACGGGTGTGGCCGCGCGCACCGAGGTTGGCGCGCGCCCTGCGAGTGGGCGTTTTTGGCAGCGTAAATCAGCCATGAGCAATACCGCCGAGGATTAGTGAACGTAGTCAGAGGAGCATAATGTCGGCCCATCACAAGTCGAACAACCCCACCCTTCGATCGCTGAGCAAGCGTCAATGGATGCGCATTGCCGCGGCGGCCGCAGGCGTTGGTCTGGTTGTGACCGGCGGCTTGGCCACGCGCAGCATCTATGCCGACGCGAAGCCCGAGGCGGCACCGCAGCCGACCGCGTATTCCGTCTCCGATTCCCACGCCGCCTCCCGTGGCAATGCCCGTGAGGCACTGGACGGCGAGGCCACGTACGTCAACGTCTCGATCAACGGCAAGACCCGTACTGTGCTGGGCACCAACTTCACCGACGTGAAGTCCGTGCTCGACGCTGGCGACATTACGCTCGAATCGGGCGACACCGTGAAGCCCGACCTGCGTACGCCGGTCGACGAATCGACGACGATCGAGATCACGCGCGCAGGCGCCAAGATGGAGACCGAGGAGTCGAAGATCCCATTCAACACGGTGAAGAAGGAGACCGCCGATCTGCCGAAGGGCACCGAGAAGGTGCAGACCGAGGGTCAGGAAGGCATTCTGGAAAAGACGAACCTCGTCACCCGTTCCGGCGACAAGGTGATTTCGTCGAACACCTTCACCTCGTACGTCAAGAAGGCCCCGGTCGAAAAGGTGATCCTCGTGGGCACCGGCGTGCAGCAGGCGGCTCCGACCCAGGAAGCGCAGCCCTCCACCACGCAAAAGACCGATGGCAACGCGTCGTCCAACAACAATGCCGCCGCCTCGCCCTCGATCGGCACCACCGTGCCGGTGGGCGACATGCAGCAGTGGGCGCATGATTACCTGCTGGCCAACGGCGGCACGGAAGCCGACTTCACCGCAACCGTGTATATCATCAGCCACGAATCCGGCTGGTCAGTCACGGCCACGAACGCGTCTTCTGGCGCCTACGGCCTCGCCCAGGCGCTGCCGGGCAGCAAGATGGCCTCGCACGGCGCCGATTGGGCCACCAACTACCAGACGCAGCTCAAGTGGTTCTGGGATTACTGCAAGGGCCGGTACGGCTCCATCCAAGGCGCCTACACATTCTGGCAGGCCAACCACTGGTATTAAACCCAAACTTGTACTTGTGTACATATAGCTGAGGGGCGGGCACACAATGTGCCCGCCCCTCACGGCATGAATAGGCGTGTTCAATCGAACACGTACCGCACAGGATCAGATTGCCTGTGCCGGTTCTTCGGTGCGCTTTTGCTTCTTGCGACCGCGCTTCTTCATCACGCCGGTCTTCTTGCTGGCCACATCGAAGATGATGGTTTTGTCATCGATGAACGGATTGCCGTGCAGGTGGGCGTACGCCACCTCGTCATCGGCGACTTCGGGAAAATCGAAGAACTTGAGCACCGTATCCATCACGATCGGCATGTTCAGCGTGACCGAAGCGGTCTTCTTGGCCGGCTTCACGAATTCGATGGCATTGGTGTCGCCACTATTGCAAGCCTTGATCGCAATCTGCTTGCTGTGGGGATTCGTCAGGATCTGCACGAACCGCGGCGAGCCAAGTTCGAGTACGGAATTCTTATTGAATCGAATATAGCGAGGCGTAATAGTCAGAATGGACTTGCCTGCCGGAGCAGCCGGATTGACCATTTCAAAACCTTGTAAAATCGACATATACGAACTTCCTTACGTCGAGGAATGAATGATGCCGTACCACTATAAAATATAGTCTGCACAAAAGCAAATTGATTTCAACGATATGGAAATTACTGTATCGAAAAACTGCTGAAGAATCTGGGTATCTGTGCACCATTAATCCCATGGAGCACAGACACCCAAGTTGCGCAGATAGCCGTTGTTCACTGCACCGGGCACTGCTTCACGTAGGTCACATCGGGCTTCTCCGAAGCCGTTGGCGTCTCATCCACACCAAGCTCGCGCTTGGCATCCGGTGAGACGGTCACGTCGAAGGAATACGTGACCTCGCTCTCCGGCTGCACCTGCGTGATCGTGGTGTAGATGAGCCGGTAATTGAGCGAATCCGCGACCGGGTCGGCGCCATTGCCCGTGACTTCGAAGTCGCTCATCGTACCGCCCGCCGGCGGCATGAACACGATCTTTTCGAAGCTGGTGCCATGACTGTCAGGGAACTCGGACCGTATGCCGGTGATGTAGTGCGGCAACGTCTTGGATTCCTCATCGGTCATCGTGTTCCGGATCGTGTACTCCACATGGTATTTCGCCGGGCCATCCTCCAGGCAGTCAAGCTGCGTGATCTTCGTGGACCGCTTGATATACCACCCCATCTTCGAAGGGTTGTTCTCGGTGATGTAGATGCCGATCTCCGGCTTCGCCTCATCGAGCGGGAATGTGGGCGTCAGCCCGAAGTCCCAGAAGATCTGCTGCATCGTCGGATCGAAGGAATACACAGCGAGATGGCGGTTGTGCGCAAGCGTGAGCATCTCGCTCGCCAGCTTGGCCATCTTGCCTGCATCCAGATCGCCCATGAGCCGCTGGACGCATGCCTTCGCCACAGTGCCGAACATCGCATCGGTCTCTTCGGCCGGATATTCCTTGTATGCGGTGTTGATCAGGAAATCCGCGGTGTTCGTGCCGGTCAGCACGGTACCGTTGGGCAGCGTCACATCGCCAAGCACCTTCACGAGGCTTTGCACCATCAGTGGGTCGGCAAGCACAACGCCATTGAGCTCGGTGTCTTTACCGATCTCCGTCTGATCCCAAATGGCCCTGAAATAGTCGGCGACACGCACGGTGTCGGGGGAATTCGCGATATCCCGCACATCGTAGTTCAGGTTCATCGGCCCCTCTTCCCGGTAGAGGCGGTTTTCATCTTCCGACAGATTGCGTGCAGTAATATTATCCCCTGCGAACTTCGTATTGGCCTCAAAATCACCGATTTCAATCTTGCCGTCGGTGATCGTCACCGTGCCGACCGCGCCGATGAGACCGCCGCTCGCGCGCATCTCTCCCGGTGTCATCGCCAGGATCGCGTACGTCTGCTTGCCTTCGTACCCGAGCCATGTGGGCAGGTTCGGAATGTATTCGTCCACAGCCGCCTGCATGTAGTAGTTGGCCATGTCGAGCATGCCACGGCTGCTGTTCAGTGCATTCGCCACAATGCCGATGCGCGGCGTGGGGATCCTGTCGAATTCCTCGGTGTACCGCTGCAGCGATTGCGCGGCTGTTTCCAGCTCAGGCAATGCTTTGACGATTGGCTCGGCATTGATGCTGCCGTTCTTGTAGATCGACTTGGCGTCGATGGTCTGTGCGGCATCCGCGAATTTCGGCACCGTGTCCTGCGCCATGTCGTCCACGACGTCGGTCATCATGCGTACGACGCGCATGCTGCCTTTGATGCCGGGCAATTTCTCGGTGAACGACCACAGCGGCCCGTTCGTGATGTTCTTCGCGGCACGCGTCTGCTTCTGCATGTCCGAGACAACCCCATCAAGGTCGTTGAGCCTATGCTTCTTGACGGCGTCTTTGACGACGGCGATCGCCGCTTCCTCATGATGCTTGACGAGCAGCGCCTGTGTGCCGACAGTACCGGCGAACACCACCAGAACCGCCGCGATGGCAATGAGCACCCAACCCCACCAACGGATACGGCGGTACCACGGCTTGTGCGGCGCAGCATCGACAGCCACCGCACTCTGCGCCGTTGCTGCGTTGCCGGTTTCCACCTCCGGATGCGTCTCTTGCCCGTGCTGCGCCTGATCATTATGCGACGTCATACTGCCCGTCTCTCCTGTCTCGATTGTGCGGCTGAAGGTGCCTAAGCTGGTGCGTGCGGGCAGATCCCAACAGGCGCCCGCACCGAACTGCCTTATCTTAATTAATCGTCATGACTGACCACGATGCGCTGGTTCGCCACATCAATCAAATGCTTGCCATAAGGGCTCTTGCCGTACTTACGGCCGGCCTCTTCGAGCTGCTCGCGGCTGATCCACCCATTCTCGAACGCAATCTCCTCTACGACCGAAATCGGCAGCCCTTGCGCATGCTGGATCGTGCGCACGAATTCACCGGTCTCGAACAGGCTGTCCATCGTGCCGGTGTCGAGCCACGCATAGCCGCGGCCGAGCGTGCGCACATGCAGGGTGCCATCGGCCAGATACATCTGGTTGAGGTCGGTGATCTCGAGTTCGCCGCGCGGCGACGGGCGCACTTGCTTCGCGAAATCCACCACACGGTTGTCGTAGAAATACAGGCCCGTCACCGCGTAGTTCGACGCGGGGTGCTCGGGTTTCTCGACAATGCTGACCGCCTTGTGGTCGGCATCGAATTCCACGACGCCATACCGCTCGGGGTCGTCCACGTAATACCCGAACACCGTGGCGCCCTGTTCAATGGAGGCCGCCTTGCGCAGCTGGCGCCCCAGACCATTGCCATAGAAGATGTTGTCGCCGAGCACAAGCGCGCACGCGTCGCCGTCGATGAACTCCTCACCAAGCAAAAAGGCCTGCGCCAGGCCGTCGGGGCTGGGCTGCACCTTGTAGCTCAGCGAGACGCCGTATTGCGAACCGTCGCCGAGCAGACGCTCGAAGTTCGGCAGGTCCTTTGGCGTGGAGATGATCAGGATGTCGCGGATCCCCGCGAGCATCAACGTGCTCAGCGGATAGAAGATCATCGGCTTGTCGTAGACCGGCAGCAGCTGCTTCGAGGTGACGGTCGTCAGTGGGTAGAGTCGTGTGCCGGAGCCGCCGGCGAGGATGATGCCTTTCATGCGCACTCACTCCCCTTGGCGTGCGGCGGCGACATATGCGTGGAGCTCATCGCGCCAGTCGGATGACTCGAACCCGGTCTCCTCGATCTTCGCCAGGTCGAGCGTGCTGTGGGTGGGGCGTGGGCTGACCGGTGCGGTTGCGTTGGCGAAGTATTCCTCGGTGCTGATCGGCTTGACCGCCTGCCCGTTGCCGTTCGTCTGCGCGAACACCTCGCGTGCGATGGTCGCCCAACTCACGCTGTCGCCCGACGACGTGAGGTCGTACGTGCCATGGGGCGCGTCACGGTCGAGCAGGAAGAAGATCGCGCGCGCCATGTCCTGCGTGAACGTGAGGCGTCCGATCTGGTCATCGACAACGGTCACCTGCTCCAATGCCTCATCCGGATTCGCCACGCGGTCGGACAGCGCCATCATCGTCTTCACGAAATTGTGGCCGTCGCCGATCACCCAGCTCGAGCGCAGAATGTAGTGCTTCGGCGCCATCGCCACCGCGATGTCGCCGGCCGCCTTCGTCTGACCATACACGCCCAAGGGGGCGAAGGCTTCATCCTCATCGTGCACCTCGGTCACGCCGTCGAACACATAGTCGGAGCTGATGTGCACCAAAGTCAGGTTGTGCTCGATGGCGGTCTTTGCCAGCAGCGCCGGGCCTTGCGCGTTCGCCTTCCACGCGGCTGTACGGCCTTCCGGCGTCTCCGCTTTGTCGACGGCGGTGTAGGCGCCAGCGTTGATGATCGCACCGTACAGGCTCCAGTCGATCTGCGCGTAGGCGGCGGGATCCGAGAAATCGAATTCGTCGATGTCGGTGAATTCGAACCCTTCCAACCCGTGTGCCTGCACATAGTCGCGGATCGCGCGGCCGAGCTGTCCATTCGCGCCGGTCACGATCGTGCGGCGCGGCGCCATCGGCTTCGCGTCCTTGAGCATCGGGTGGTGCAGGTCGGCTTCGCTGCGCTCGGACTCCTTGAGCGGAATCGGCCACTGGATATTGAGCTCCGGGTCGGCCAGATTGACGAACGTGTAGGTCTTCTTCTGCTCGAGCGACCAGTGCGCGTTCACCAGATACGAATACGCCGTGCCGTCTTCAAGAGCCTGGAAGCTGTTGCCGACGCCGCGCGGCACGTAAATCGCACGCGACGGGTCAAGGCGCGTCGTGTACACCTGGCCGAACGAGTCGCCCGGGCGCAGGTCGACCCACGCGCCGAAGATTTCGCCGGTGGAGAGCGAGATGAACTTGTCCCATGGCTCGGCATGGATGCCGCGCGTCACGCCTTTCTTCGCGTTGAAGCTGATGTTGTTCTGCACCGGTTGAAAATCGGCCGGCAGCCCAAGCGCCGTCATCTTCACCTTCTGCCAGTTCTCCTTGAACCAGCCTCGGTTGTCGCCGTGCACCGGCAGGTCGAAGACGAGCAGTCCGGGGATGTTCGTTTCGGTGACCTTGAGTTCCTTTTCAAATTCCATCGTATTGTAAGCCTTCCGCTGTAATCACATGCCACACGCACATATGGGTTGCCCCGTGCACGGAGCAACCCCATACGGTCACTGGCCTTGGGCCTTGTATTTCGCTTCGGTGGCGGCCTTCACCGGCTCCCACCACTGTGGGTTGTCCACATACCACTGCACTGTGGCGCGCAGACCGGATTCGAAATCGGTGTGGGTCGGCTTCCAACCGAGCTCCGTGCGCAGCTTGGTGGCGTCGATCGCGTAGCGGCGGTCATGGCCCGGGCGGTCCCTGACCCAATCGAGCGCATCTTCGGGCTGGCCCATCACCCGTAGGATGTCTTTCAGTACGGTCAGGTTGTTGCGCTCGCCGTTCGCGCCAATCAGATAGGTCTCCCCCAAGCGGCCCTGCGTCAGGATTGTCCACACCGCGCTCGAATGGTCTTCGGTGTGGATCCAGTCGCGCACATTGAGGCCATCGCCATAGAGCTTGGGGCGGATGCCCTCGATGATGTTCGTGATCTGACGCGGAATGAACTTCTCCACATGCTGGTAGGGCCCGTAGTTGTTCGAGCAGTTCGAGATCGTCATGCGCAGGCCGTACGTGCGGAACCAGGCGCGCACAAGCAGGTCGGAGCTCGCCTTCGTGGACGAATACGGGCTCGACGGGTGGTAGGGCGGCTCCTCGGTGAACTTCGCCGGGTCGTCGAGCGCGAGGTCGCCGTAGACCTCGTCGGTGCTCACGTGGTGGAAGCGCACGTCGTATTTGCGCGCCGCCTCAATCAAACGGAATGTGCCTTCCACGTTCGTCTTGAGGAACGGCTCAGGGTCGGCGATCGAGTTGTCGTTGTGCGACTCGGCCGCGTAATGCACAATCGCGTCATGGCCGGGCACAAGCTCGTCGAGCAGCTGCGCGTCGCAGATATTGCCGTGGATGAACTCCACCTGATCACCAAGCAGCGGTTTGATGTTCTCAAGATTGCCGGCGTAGGTGAGCGCGTCGAGCACCGTCACATGCACATCGGGGTGGTTGTTGACCACGTAATGCACGAAATTGGAGCCGATGAAGCCGCAGCCGCCGGTCACGATGATGTTCTTGGGTGTGAACGATTCGGTCATGGCACTCAGCTTAGCAAGCCTGTTCTATCTTTCGTGGCGCCCGCGAATCAGCTTCTTCAAAAAGAAGAGCGCGCTCTCATCGCGCAAGAGCAGCAATACTGTCACATAGACCGCCGCATATGTCGTGCCTCGCACTGCGAAGTCCACAATGACATTGCTGAAGTTCACTGTATGCATGAATGCCACATTGCACGCCAAAACAAGCGCACACCCCACGGCGGAATGCCATATCGACTCCCACAACCGTAGTTGCCGGACTTGATCCCATGAAAAGCACAATGCCAATGCGAACACGACACATTCCGCCACGACAATGCTCAAGCACGCCGCTGGGGCGCCAAATGTGCGGATGCCCACCACATAGATCAGAATGTTGACCGCCGCACCACTTGCCGTTGCAATCACGACTTTCTTTTCCCTGCGCAGCGGAATCAGGATCCCGTTCATCAAGAATACGCCGGGTGCGGTGAATGCGAGCGCAAATGCGATGATCTCAAGCATCGGCACTGCTTCGATATATTTGGGGCCACTGATGATCAATACAATAGGCCGGCTGAGCGCGAACACCATGATGGCCGCCGGTATGCAGACGATGATGACCGCGTTGAACAGCTTGTTGAGCAGTCGCAGATAGCCTTTCGGATCGTTCGACGACAGATACGACAGGCGCGGCATGGACACACCAGTCAGAGAATTGATGGCCTGCCGAATGATGACGTATACCTTCATCGCCACGCTGTACAGACCGACCTGCACATCACCGAGCATCGCGCCGACAAAAGTCGTGCCGGCATTGCTGTAGACCGCTGTGGCCACATTGTTCATGAACAACGTCATGATCGGGTTGAAATGGCGTTGAATCTGCGGGGTGCGAGTAAGTGAGAGCTTTGCATAGCGCCGCGAATAGATGAAACCCCATATATTCGCCGCCGATGTTGCGAACACGCTAATTGCCGCATAGATGATGTAGTCGGACGGCGTATGCACGAACGCGAACATAAGCACCAGCGAAAGGACCTGCACGAGAATCGTCCGAACCGAAATATAGAGGTAATCCTCGAAAATCGAATACAGCCATTCCACACCCAACGTCGTGAATCCGATGGTGAGGCATTGGATCAGCAGCAGCACCATATAGGCGTGCAGGCTTGGAATGATTGCGATCGTTACGAAAAACGCCACATACGCTATCGCTGATGAAATGATGTTGATGGTGAAGATCTGCCGTGCAAAGCGTGTCAGGCTTTCCGGATCACGTTTGATTTTCGCGCCTTCACGAATCGCGTAATTCGTGATGCCGAGGCCTGCGAACAAGGCGAAATACGACACAATCGATTGCGAATAATTGATTTTTCCTATGTTCCCTGCACCCAGAATACGAGATACGTATGGAAAGGTGATCAGCGGGAACAGGAGGCTAGACACGGTGCGCATCGAATTGAGCAATGCGTTCCGCGTCAGGGAAGGTAGTTTTGTATTCGAAGCCATATCAGTTTTCTCTTGATTAAGGAGCAATACCGCCCGCATCCGTCATTCAGATATAGCGTTCAACAACCCGCAGCGAATCGCGATGATGGCGTAGGTAGTTGATCTGCTTTTGCCGACGATTATGGTTGACCTGCGCTTCTGTGGAGGCATCTTCCGCATGCCGGACAACGATGCGCGGGTCGTAATACATGATCAATCCGTGCTGCTTACAGCGCAGCACGAGGATGTCTTCTTCCATGTACAGAAAAGTCCCGGGGTCGAACGGCTCGTCGAATACACTGAGGAAAGCAGGGGTGAATATCAGACAGGATCCATGCAGTTTCACCGGGACACAGGGCTGACGCACCGCTGTTTTCTTTGTTTCCGTGGGGGTATTCACGTCCCGCTGTTTGATTCGTTCGAATACACGGTATAGGTGCGTGTGCAGCAACAGCAGATTGCGCCGGATATGCTTGCGCAACGCGGCGATCTGCTGGGGTGAATCGACTACCGCAGACATCGGATTCTGGTGGCTCCCGTCTTTGCCGGATATGATATCCGGTCCGATCACCGCGCACCCAGTCGCCGCATAATCCTCCACCGCCTGCCGGATACAGTTGTCGTCCGCGAGCACCACATCATTGTTCAGTATGACAATGTAGTTGCATCCCAGTTGCGCACGGCAATATGCATAGCCGATATTGTTGCCGCGTGCGAACCCCTCATTGGCACGGTTGTGCAGCAGCACGATGTCGTCATCATCGCCGTAACGCTGGCACAGACGTTCGTAGCTACCGTTCGCCGAATCGTTGTCCACGATGACGATCTTGTACTGCTGACCTGCTGCTACCGCAGACGCGCAATGCTTGCGGATGGATTCAACGCATTGGGTTGTTTCCTCATCGACCAGATAGTGCAGAACCACAAAGCCAAAACAGTGCGTTGTCTTCTGTGTCGTCTTGCCCATCTCACACTTCCCCATCGAGCACATGCTGGAACAGCGTTGGTTTCCCATCCACCCGCGTAGGATAGCTCAGTTTGTAGGTCAGCTTATTGATGTAGGTATCCGCCGGGAGCACCGGGTGAGCGGTCGTCTGAGCAAGCTGCTCGGACAAGTCGAAGCTCCCGCTGTTGTTGCGCGGCACTGCGTCAATCATCGCAGTGACCTGCGGAATATGCGTATAGGCATTGAAGATGAACGCATCGAACAGGAAATACTCCGGCACGGCATCAATGGTGGAAAACACCTTGACGAAGCAGTCGTAGATGTATTTCATCAACGGATTGCCCGGCGCCGACGCCAAACAATACGTCGCCCACGGATACTCGGCGGACTTCGCATTGATGGAATAGAACGGGTACCGGCCGAAATCCTCGGATAGGTCTTCGGTCAAATACAATGTGGAATCAAGCCATACCCCACCATGGTTGTACAGCAGCATGACGCGCAAGGCATTACAGAAGGCATTGATCGTCAGAGTACCGGCGGCACGGCGGCGAACCAGTGTGGGATCGATGTCGGCGTACTGACTGTAGTTGTCTTTCGTGATGATGATGACTTCGCGGCCATTGGCGTGTCTTCTGATGCTGTCGATACAAGCACGCACCACAAGAGGCGTCTGGTCATTGATGCCCTGCCACCAAGCCACCCAAATTGGGCCATCATTGGTCTTCGAGAGCGATTTCATCGCCTCCGCGTCAAAGGGAATATCCGCCATTTCCTTTTGCCACAACGCATTATCGAACAATGTGTAGTAATGATCCTTGCACCAGTGCGTGCAATGGTAAAGCACTCCCCACGCCGCAACGCCCGGCCCCAGCAGTTTTGTGCAGTTCTTTGCGGCGGAGGCGATTTTCGAAAGCCGTTCAGGAAGATTGTGCAGTATCGACATGAGCACCATCATACGTTGGGTGTTGTCTTAGCGAACATATCGCCGGAGCCACAATATGCCAGTGACGGCACCGTTGACCATGGGATTGGTCAGCGCTGCGTATTGTATGCTCGCGCCTCGCGCCAAGGCATGGTTATCAATCCGACGCATACGCGCTTCGAGCGCACGCCTGCATTGCACAGCCGCCCGATGCACACTTCCCCATCGGGGAGGCGCTTGGTCAATGGCTGCTTTCAGCTCCTGAAAATACAGATTGACCTGTTCGGTGTTCCATGCACGGTAGAGGTCCTCATCATCAAGTAGTCCATATGCTTCAAGCAATGAGCCGCATTCGTTAATCGCATGATGATAGGTGCCTTGCAGAATGCCGCTATAGGTATGAGAGAGCAGGTCGCTGACGCGATAATAATATCCGGCATAATCCAAGTACATGATCCGTCGAGCATCATGGAACGCTTGGATATTGAACAGGTTGTCTTCCATACGGGTCAATTGCGGATCGAAATGGAGATTGTTGCCAGTGATAAACGAGTGGAGATACAGCTTTCCCCACGGTACTCCAATAGCGGTCACAAACCCTTTGCTCTGCTGAAAGGAACCGTCGAGCAACTGGTGGTACAGCGGCTTCTTCTCACGCGGCGTGCAGGCAGTGAATGGTTCAGGGAAAAAATGTTGACGGCTTTTGCGCGCACCGTCGCACGCAATGCACGTGCTCATGACGATGTCGGGTAAATCGTCTGAACTCGTGGCCGCGTCGTATAGCACCTGTAAATAATCGACGGCGACATAATCATCCGGATCGATAAAACCAATCCATTGCCCGCACGCATGCGCGATTCCGGTATTACGTGCCGCAGAAACTCCACCGTTGGGTTTGTCAATAAGGTGAAAGCGTGGATCGCGGCGCTCATATTCCTGGACTATGGCAGCAGAGGCATCGGTCGAGCCATCATTGACCGCCAGCACTTCAAAACTCGTGAAGGTCTGTTCCAATAGCGAATCCAGACATGCGCGGAGATAATGCTCCTGATTGTAAATCGGTATGACAACCGAAACCTTGATGCTGGGGTCCGTCATGGGCGGTACTCCTTGACCGGCATGCGCATGCCATCCACAATGCCCTTGCAGTACGCCCTGAGTTTGGCGAAGCGGCGCGGCTCCAACAGCGAGAGCACCATGAGCGGCGGAATCTCCACAAGGCCTTCGAGTTTGGTCCACTTGTGGTATTTCTTCCAGTAGATCACCCGATTGCGCGCTTGGTAATAGCAGCGCATGGGGTTGTACCCCAACGTGAATAGCGGCGCCCACACCACCGTGCCGTCTGACCGGCGGCGCGGCACCTTGAGCCCGGTATGCCCTGATTTGCCTTTTTCGTGGAGCAGATACACCGCATTGTCTTTGACGATCCGGTACCCGTTGAGCAGCAGGCGTTCGTTGAAGTCGAAATCCACATAGTCGATGAACAACGCGTCGTCGAATCCACCAACAGCGAGCGCGGCCGGCACGCTGACGAGCGAGCCTGAAGTGATCGCACCGTGCGACGCGCCACGGGTCAGATGCTCCACTGCCGGTAGATGCTGGCTGCGGTATTCCTCCTCGGTCATGCGGTTGCGGTCCAAGATGAACGGGCAGACGAGCCCCACGTCATCGGTAAGCAGCTGCGCCAGCGCATCGACCATGCCAGAGGTGGCCACACTGTCTTGGTCCAACAGCAGCGCGGCGTCGTATTGGCGGGCCGCCGCCCATTGCAACACAGCGTTGAGCCCCGCGGCAATACCCAGATTGCGCCCTGCGCCCTGCACATGGACCGCGCCGTCATATCGCTTGGAGAGCTCACGCACAGCCTGCGCATTCCCTGAACCGTTGTCAAAGACGAACACCTCCTCGACTTGCGGGGTTATGGCGTCAAGATTGGCCTGCAGCCGTGCCATGTCCGGATTGAATGTGACCATTCCCGCACAGCGCTTCATACACTCCCCTTCCCTGTGCAACATGTCGGATCTCTCAGCGGTTGCGTCCATATAGCAGCTTCTTGGTCTGTGCGCGCAGCGCTTCTTTCCACCACACATCATCGGGTTTGTATACCGGATAGGTCTTGACGCGCAGTTTGCGCGTACGTACCCACACATTGAGCAAGCGTTCCGCGAGGAATCCAAAGAGCCGCTGGTTGTATGCGTCATACCCCGTGGTGTCGATGCGCCGCTCCGCCTCGCCCAGAATGTCGAACAGCCACTCCATGTACGCCGAGAACCGGCTCGTGGCCATCACAAACATGTTGTAGCTATACAGCGCGTGTCCATCGAGCAGTTCATCGAACGCCTGCACATACTCTGGGTGCTTCTCCTGCAGGATCGCGCGCACGATATTCAAATCGTCGATGTTGTGAAATTGGGCGAACTGCGCACGGACGGTCTTGGTGAGAATCCACGGTTCGGGCAGCACCACATCCACTTCGGTCAGGTCATGGGCGAACTGCGCCGCCGGCACAATGCGGCTTTTGCGCGCATCGGTGTAGAAAAAGCGCCGGTAATGCACAAATCCCACATTCTCGCAGTCCGCACAGGCGTTGCGCCACACCCAGTACTGTGCGGTCAGTTCGCAGAATTGCGGGTTTTTCGCGGAAATGTTCTCGCCTGCGTCATCGCGCACCGCAATGCTCGCATGGTTGTGCACGGCGCCGGCCAGAATCGGCACATACCCGGGTTCGGCAGGCGCGTCGAAGTCTTTGTGCGCCACAATGTAGACGCGCGTATTCGCTTGGTCTGGCATCGTCACCGCCCCGCGCTTTTCCGTGCGGCGCGCTTGGCATCCAGCACGCCTTTGCGGTTGCCGGTGTAACGGAAGATGCACTCAGTGAAAAAGCGCGCGGCTTCCACGATTTCACCCTCTTTGAGCAGCTTCTTCAGCGTGTAGGTGAGCATCGAGAATCCTTCACCAGCTAACTCGGCGTTGCCGAGAATATCCGCGTGCTTGGTGATTTCCACGCCTTGGATGTAGTTGCGGTTGAACTGCTGCTTGAACGTGAAGTTGTGCGAATGGAGCACCTGCGCATCGGCTTCGTACACGATGGCCCAGCCTGCGCGCAGGAAACGCGCGGCGATGAACATGTCTTCGTTGGTGAGCACCGGATTCTCGAATCCCCCGACCTCCAAGTATGCGCTGCGGCGGTACGCCGCGCACACGTCGGAAACACGGAACGCATTGATGCCCAAGCGCTTCACATCGGCTTTGGTGACCCTATGCGACTGGGGACGGTATGAGTACTCGCGCACAATGCGCTCAGCCGGCCGGGCGTCCGCGCGCGGCAGCTGACGCCCATACACAACCGCCACACGCTCATCACTGAACGGCCCGACAATCCGTGCCAAAAACTCATTGTTCTTCGGCAACGCATCTTGCGTGAGGAAGCACACGAACTCGCCTGAGCTCTCACGCAACGCATAGTCCCTCGTGCCACCATGATTGAAATCCTTGCGGTCGATCACCAGCAGGCGCACCTCAGGGTGTTTCGCACGCACAATCGCCTGTGTGTCATCGTCTGACGACGAATCCACCACAATGATCTCCGCAGGCGTGATGGTCTGCCGCTCCAACGCGGACAGCAGATCATCGATCATGATGCCCGCGTTGAGCGTTGGAATAATCACCGAGATGTTTTTTACAGTCAAAGTTCAACCTCACGCGTCGCTATGCAATCCCTCTAGTCTATCCACCCAGATGGTCTTTGCCCAACACGAGCGTGCACGCCCGCTACAGGCGAACATCAATCGCGGCGGAACAAGTCCCGTGTAAACACCTTGCTTGCGGTGTCAGCAAGCTCGTCGTTCCAACGGTTCGCGACGATGATAGAGGCACGCTGCTTAAACTCATCAAGGTCATGGGTCACTTCGCTGCCGAAGAACTCGGCGTCGTCAAGCGTGGGTTCGTACACCACAACGGGAACACCCTTGGCCTTGATGCGTTTCATGATGCCTTGGATGCTCGACTGGCGGAAGTTGTCGGAGCCGGATTTCATTGTCAAACGGTAGATGCCGACGACCGGATGATCTTCGCCACTGATTTCGTTGAGGATCTCATCGGCGATGAAGTCCTTGCGCGTGGCGTTCGAAGCCACAATGGCCTCAATGAGGTTCTGTGGCACATCGGCGTAATTCGCCAACAACTGCTTGGAATCCTTTGGCAGGCAGTATCCGCCGTAGCCGAATGAAGGGTTGTTGTAGTGCCCACCAATACGAGGGTCGAGGCATACGCCACGAATGATCTCGGCAGTGTTCAAACCGCGTGACTGCGCATAGGTATCCAACTCGTTGAAATATGCCACGCGCAAAGCCAGGAAGGTATTGGCGAACAGCTTGATCGCCTCGGCTTCGGTTGTGCCACAGATCAGCTCGGGAATGCCGGTTGTACCATCGGCGTTGTTGCGCGCCTGTTCTTCAGGCGCGGCTCCCTGCGCCAGCAGGTTCGCAAAGGTTTGGGCGGCTTCCACTGCCGCGGCATCGTCCATCGGCGCACCGACGACGATACGCGAAGGGTGCAGGTTGTCATACAGCGCATGGCCTTCACGCAGGAACTCCGGGGAGAAGATGATCTTCTCGTCGCCGGTCTTCTCACGCAGCTGCGTGGTGTACCCAACCGGAATCGTCGATTTGATCACGATCCAGCAGTCCGGGTCATATTCGCGGATGACCTTGATGGCGGCCTCGACGCTCGATGTGTCAAAGTAGTTCTTGCGTTCGTCATAGTTGGTGGGTGTGGCTACAACCGCATAATTCGCACCAGTGTAGGCAACGGCAGGATCAGTGGTGGCCTGAAAGTCCAGATGCATGGTGCCATCACGCTTGCCGTCGAGGAAACGTGTGATCTCCACATCCACAATCGGGCTTTCGCAATGGTTGAGCTTCTCCACCTTCTCAGGCACGATGTCCAGCGCGTGCACTTCGTTATGCTGCGCAAGCAACAGTGCCACAGACAATCCCACATAGCCGGTGCCGGCGACTGCGATCTTCATATATATTCCTCGATTTCTAACGAATATTGCTCTGAGTTCCAAAGATATTGTTGGGAGCTGACACAGTAGCCATTGCGTCAGTATGCCCCGTTCGGGTGCAGCACCGTGCCGATGGTGCGCATGATGTACACGATGTCTCCCATCACGCTCCAATCCTGCACATAGCTCACGTCGAGCTGTCGGCTTTCCTCTTCGTCAAGGTCGTTGCGACCAGACACCTGCCACGGACCGGTGATGCCAGGTTTGACGAGCAGGCGCGTCGCGTAGACCGGGTCGTACTCCTGTACCTCGAAGTCACGCTGCGGACGTGGCCCAACCACGCTCATGCTGCCCATGAACACGTCGAAGAACTGCGGCAGCTCGTCAAGGCTTGTCTTGCGGATGAAGTTGCCAACCTTCGTGATGCGAGGATCATGCTTGAGTTTGTACCGTGCACCCATCTCCTGTCCATTCGCGGCAAGCACTTCTTTCAAGTGTTGGTCCGCATCCACGCGCATTGAGCGGAACTTGTGGATATAGAACGGCTTGCCACGCAGACCAATGCGTTCCTGTTTGTAGAGCACCGGACCACCGTCTTCAATCTTGATGGCGATCGCCACGATGAGCATGATCCACGACGAGAGCACGATGGCGAGCGATGAGACAACAATGTCGAAGATACGCTTCTTGACCTTGGCCACCGGCGAATACTGCGGCAGACTGATTGTCATGATGCTCATGCCTTGGATGTTGCGCAGCTGTGTGGCGTGTTGGGCGATGTCGAGCGCGGATGTGATCAATGCGATCTCCAGATTGAGCGATTCCATCTGCACGGCGAATGTGCTCAGATTGTCGGAGAAGCGGTCGAGTACGTCCGTCACCATCACGGTCTGCGCGCCGGTCTGTGCAATGCGGACGGCCAGATGGTCGCCGTATTCGATGGCTTCAATCGGCTCACCCCAGGATTCGCGCACCATTGTATCAAGCACATCGGTATTCGGATCCGCCTCAATCAAACCGGTTTCGCGGTTCACACGAATCGGGCACACACGTACCGGCCTGTAATTGAGCTGCTTGCGTTGCCCTAGGAACTTGAGGATCTGTCCAATGCCTTCAGGCGAGCCCACAATGACTGTGGGGTAGGCGTAATCGCCCTTGCGGTGGCGGTACGTGAGGAATCTGCGCGCAACAAAACGCACAATCATCTCGACAATCCAGACAATAAGCGCGGTCCAACAAATTGTGTAGAACCAAACGTTGGTCTGGATGATGAAATTGAGTGCGCATACCATGATCCAGCAGTATGCGGATGCCTTCAGCAACAAAAGATTCAGTGCATACCCGTCAGCAAATACATGCCTGTGGTATATCCCCGTCGAATGTGCACATGCCACCCATATCAATGCACAGACAGCTTCATAGAGATACACATTGATATGCATGTTAAGCTGCAAGCGTGTGGTGACGATCTGCATTCCATCACTCACATACATGACAAGAAGGCCTATGCAGAAATACACAAGCCCATCAAAAAACATGAGGGCGAGGTTGAAGGTAAAACGCCATCGTAGAACTTTGGCGGACTGCATTTCCACTCGTTGTGCGAGTCTGGCATCGTTGGTTTGCGATGGCATTTCGCTCTCCTTTGCAGATAGTTCGCGCTGATAGGACGTATGCAGCACCAAATTCTATATGTGCTTCAACGCAGCATAGCAAATTAGCCATAAACAGCTGATTCTTCTACGAAGCCCTCGCTGCATTCTTTCTCAGCAAGTGAAAGACCAACAAGATACGTCTAGAATACACAATAAGTGAGTATCAAGCATTCAGGCAGGAAGAACTGCAAAGGAGATTCGTGATGGAACAGACACAAGGAAACACCGGTTCGTTCAATGCCGTGGAGTATGGCCCCGGCCAAGCTGCGCGCGACGCCGAACATGATGCGTTGAAGACCGATGAACTCACGGAACCCCGCGCACTCAATACAGACCCACTGACCGCCGCCGTCACGCCCGACAACGCCGTGATGCCCGATCCGGTTGCGCCTGTTTCGTCCGATGACACCATCACCGGCGAGTTCGCCGTGACCGAGACGGAAAGCGATGACGGGGCAATCGCGGACGAAGAGCTGCGCCAGTTCGAAAAGCGCATCGACGACATCCTCGCGACCGGTGAACTTGACGAAACACTGCGCGTGATCGATGCCAAAGGCGTGGCACAGGTGCTTCCCGTGCTCGATTCCGAACCGATTTCGCATCTGCTCGACGGCATCGAGGAAATCGGTGGCCGTGCTAATGTGTTCGTCCGCACTGCGGATGGCATCGCCGTGCTCAACGTGGTGGAATACAGCCCGGAAGACCAGAGCGCACGGCAGGCGGATGACACGCCGACCGGAGAAACGCCTGCGGTCAACGCCGAGGAAGCGGCAGAACAGCCAACAGAATGAGTCTTCCGAAGCCACCACAGCCAGGGCGCCCCTACACACGTGATGTGCACCACAGCTCCGAGACGGTCGAGCACGAAGGCCACATAGCCGGCCTGTCCACCGTGCTCACTGGCGAGATGTCGTACCGTAACGACCATCTGACACGTCCGGCGTTCATCTCGCTCGCCATCCTCACGTTCATTACCTTCGTCGGCAACTTCACACAGTTGCAGCTCAGCGCCGCCCTGCCGACACTCGTCGACGACTTCGGCATTTCCGTGACGCTCGGCCAATGGATGACGTCGATCTTCCAGCTGACGATGGGCGTGATGGTGCCGCTCACCGCATATCTGACGCGACGGTTCTCAACGCGCCAGATCGTCATCGCCTCGATGGTCGTGTTCACGGTCGGCTCGGTGCTCGCATGGCTCAGCCCCACGTTCCCGCTCGCGCTGTTCGGCCGCTTCCTGGAGGCAGTCGGCACGGGCGTCCTGTGGCCGGTTCTGCAGATCACCGTATTCTCGGTTTTCCCGCTCGACAGGCGTGGCATGGCGATGGGCATCGTCGGCATGGCGATGGCCGTCGCGCCGGCGATTGGCCCAACGCTCGGCGGACTGCAGACGGATATGAACGGCTGGAGGTCCATCTTCCTGACGCTCACTGTCATCGGCTGCATCTCAATCCTGCTCGCCGTGTTCGGACTGCATAACTTTGGTGAATCAGACAAGGCGGCACACGCGGACTTCTTCTCGGTCGGCCTGTCCATCATCGGTTTTGGCGGACTGATGTTCGGCTTCACGAACATCCAGGCATACCCGCTGGCGGCTCCCGTGGTATGGCTCCCGATGATCGTCGGCATCGCCGGCATCGTATGGTTCGTACTGCGTCAGTTCCGCAATGAGCGGCGTTTCAAGACCGGCAAGACAAGCCGCCCCGCATTGCTCGACCTCTCGGTGTTGCGTAATGCGCATTTCTCCGTCGGCACCATCATCGCATCGTTGAGCTTCTTCGCGTTCAGCTCGCTCGTCGTACTCATCCCGCTCTACATCCAGAACTGCCGCGGCTACACAGCCACCATAAGCGGTCTTGTCATGCTCCCCGGCGCAATCGCCCAGGCCATCGCCCAGTTCTTTGGCGGCCGCGCGCTCGACAGGTTCGGGGCACGCCCTGTCGCCATGGTCGGCACCATCCTGCTGTGCCTTGGTACGACGATGATGAGCATGATCGGCATGGGCACCTGGATCTGGTACATCTCGATCTGCCAGTTCATCCGGCAGATCGGCATGGGCTTCGTCATGATGCCGGTCACCACGTGGTCGCTCAACTGCCTTAAGCCTGCCGAGGTATCGGCCGGTTCAGCCGTCACCAACACGGTAAGGCAGATCGCCGGTGCGATTGGGTCCCCTGTCATGATCCTTATCATGTATTCGATCGCCGCAGCCCAGATGGACGCTGGACGCCCGGATATAGAAGCAAGCGTCATCGGGATTGAATGGGCACTGCGTATCAGCGCAATCATCAACTTCATCATGATTCTGATGGTCGTCTTCGGTGTCAGGGGCGAAGACGCCGGCTCGGCATGCAGTACCGTACGCCGTGCGCTGCGTCATGCAAAGGCCGCATCCGCACAGTAATACTTACGCCTTGCCCATGAGCGTGAGCATAATGAGCACGGCGTTGAGCGCGATGATCAGCGCCACGACCGCCAAACAGACGATGTGCTTGATACGCCCATCCGCGTATTGACCCATCAACATGCGGTCGTGCGTGTAGCGCATCAGCGGAATAATCGCGAAAGGAATGCCTATCGACAGCACCACCTGCCCAACAATCAGCGCCTCGGTCGGGTTGTTGGCGAGCGCAAGCACCACAAGCGCCGGCACAAGCGTGGCCACGCGGCATGCCCACATCGGCACGTTTACACGCAGCAGTCCCTTCATGATCTCCGAGCCGGCGTAGGTGCCGACGGATGTGGATGAGAGCGATGACGCAAGCAGACCAATGGAGAAAATGGTGCCGACGACAGGCCCCAGCACCTGTGTGATGGCATGCTGCGCGCCCTCGATTGTGTCGGTTCCGGTCATGCCGTAGAGCGAATTCGCCGCGAGCACGAGCAGTGCGATGTTCACCGTGCCGGCGATCGCGAGCGCCCACACGACGTCGATGCGGCTGCCGTGCATCATCTCGCGCACGCTCGGCCTGTCTGTGCCTGCGCCGAAGTGGTCGTTCACGAGTGTGGAATGCAGATAGATCGCGTGCGGCATCACGGTCGCGCCCAGCATCGACGTGGCCATCAGCACCGACGACCCGTCGGAGAACCGCGGGATCAATCCCTCCGCCACGGCAAGCGGATTGGGCGGGTCGATGAACAGACCGGCGATGAACCCAAAAGTGATCACGAGCAGCAGGCCGGTGACAAGCCGTTCAAAGATCTTGTGCGTCTCACCGCCCTGGAACAGCAGCAGCACCGTGGAGACGGCACCGATGCTGCACCCGCCCAGCAGCATGGGTATGCCGAATAGCAGATTCAACGCAATGGCACCGCCGATGACTTCGGCGAGGTCGGTGGCGATGGCAATGACCTCGGCCTGCATGAAGAACAGGAAACGCCCGGCCGTGTCCATGCGCTGCCCGAGGATCTGCGGCAGGCTCTTGCCCGTGACGATGCCGAGTTTCGCCGCCTGATATTGGATCAGCACGCTCATGCAGTTGGCCACAACGAGCACCCACACCAACAGGTAGCCATATTTCGCGCCTGATGTGAGGTTCGCCGCCACGTTGCCTGGGTCCACGTAGGCCACCGCCGCCACAAACGCCGGCCCAAGCATGCTGGCGAGCGCGTGCGCCGGTTTCTCCGGCTTGCCGTTCGCTTTGCGCTCGATTGCAATGTCTTGGTCCGCCTCGGCTTGCAATGCGAGCGAGTCAATGTCCGCTGGCGCTTCCGGTGCGCTCTGTTGCTTACCTTGGCTCATTATGCATCACGACTCCTCGACTACTGCAGCCTATCTTCGGACTCCATTGTGTCGAATCATCGTGGTTTCGCGCGCCGCTCAATCGTTCGGAATCGCCTGCCCCGGGCATGAGTGCAGCACGCTGAGCATCGCGCGCTCCTCTTGCGTCGTCACGCTCAGTCCGTACTTGTCTTTCACACCGATCTGCCGCGCCACGTAATCACACCGATATTCGCCGTTCGTCGGCAGCCAGTACGCCGCCGAGGCGGCGCCTTTCTCCTGGTTCGCCGGGCCGTCCACCGCGAGCAAATTGTAGAGGTCGTTGCCGAACCGGAACCGCTTCTGCTGGCTCCAGTCGCGCGCACCGGACTGCCACGCGTTCTGCAGCGCCACCACATGGTCGATCTGCACGGCCGAGCTGGTGGTCTGCCCGCGTTGGAAGTGGATCGTCTTGCCCGTGTACGGGTCCGCGAGCACGCCCGACTTGACTTTGCACCCGCCGAGCTTCGTGTATTTCACACCGGTCAGGTCGCGTGCGAGCACGTCTTCGCGCACATCGCAGCCATTGCCGTCGTCGTCCGTCTCGCGGTAGCCGAAGAGCTCGCGCTCGTAGCCTGCTGTTGAGACGTCGTCATTCACCGGCAGTTTCTGCAGAGTCTCCGCCGCTGTGCCCGTGGCATGGTACTGCCCGGTGAGTTCCGCGAATTTCGGGCTGATGCGCGGCAGAATCACCCCAATCGTCACGCCGATCACTATGGCAATCACGAGCAGAATCAACACGCGCTCCGCCACACTGGAACTGCTGAAGTAGTTGCGGCCGAAATGCTTGGAACGTCTACGAGTCATGCGCTCTACTGTCGCGCGAATCGTGCGGAAAATCAAGCTGCCCTGGCGATGCGCGCATAGGTCAGGCACGCAATCTGTGGCTCCTTGCCCGTCTGCTGCGCGATCACACAGGCGACGCGCATGGCGAGCCGGTCCAACGCCTCCTCAGAATTCAGATCAGCCTGCGTCACTTCGAAGAAGCTCCACCCCAGCGCCGCCAGTGCGCCGAGCTTGTCACGGTCGCGCCGGTATTGCCGGACATCCGAGCGGTGTTGGTTACCCTGATATTCCAACCCCACACGGTATTGCGCAATGGCCAGATCCACCGTGTGCTCTGCGCGCGAGTCATACGCCGACCCCGCCACCACATAATTGATTGCGAATGCCGGCAGTCCGCGCAAATCCAGCCGCACGCGCAATTCAGTCTCTTTGACCGAGGCACTGTCTGTTCGCGCAATCGCCAACGCGCGCAAACACCTGCGCTTACCGTGGAAACGATGGGCACCTGTAAACGCGCGCAAATCAGCGAGTGTGGCCAGTCCATATCGCTCCATGGATTCGGCAATCTGGATGAGCTGCAACATCGTCGCGTCCATCGCCACCGACGCCCACGCAGCCGCCGGTCTCAGGCACTGCACGCCGTTCGCGAACTGCTGTATGGAATCGGCCGCCAGACCCTTCCATACGTGCATGCGAATGCCCGGCAATGGCTTGCATTCGCCAGCCGTGCGCACAACCACGTGCAATGCGGCTTTAGGCTGTTTGGTGGCGCGCGGTGGCGCATTGTCCCACGCATTGCCCGGGCCGGAAAGATCTTCCGGCGTCTCCACACCGAGCAGGCGCAGCGCCGTCGACCCGCAGTACACGTACGGAATGTGGGCGCGTGCACAACGGCGCATCATCTGCGAGACTTTCTGCCGCAGATGTGACCGCAACAACGGATACGAATTATGGGGACTCTCGTACTGCGGTATATCCACCGGAATTGTGTCCCATTCCTCATAGTCCTCATAACAATAGTCCCCATACAATCCACTCATTGCGCTCCTCCTTACTGCGGTTCGAATCCACCCACCGTATCGTCACCATCCCGAGCGCGCAATTCACCTCAGCACTATTGTGGAAATGTGGATTCCCGGCAGTGGCATCCCCCTCTTTCCCATCTGCCCTTCTCCTCTTCATTGCCCCCACTCCTCGCACCGGAACAGACCCACCCCGCGCAGTCTCCCACTCGCACAAATCGATTGTTCACCTGATATTTCGATATGTGCGACCGGGATCTACCCTTATGGATTCCCCGACATCTTCTACCCCCACACAACCGCACATTTCCACTCAAAGCACCGTTAGAATCCAATAATTCCAACCAAATACAGACACTTCCGCACATACCGCGCAGGCGCCATCTCCTAGTCAGACGCACAAATCGATTGTTCACCCCAATAATCGATTTGTGAGGCAAACACTAGCGCGTGGTAGCGCGCGGAATGACATACGAGAATGTCTCAAGCAGTTCCGGCGCATGAATCCGACCTCCAATCCTTCCCAGAATGCGTTCCACGGACGTCGAGGCGACCCACTCAAGGCAGCTGGCCATTGTCGTCAATGGCTGCTGCAGATATTCGGCTTCTTCGATGTCATCAAAGCCAATCACCTGCACTGTTTTTGGAATGTCTATCTGCGCGGCTGTCAGCGCCGCGATTACACCAATCGCCAGTTGGTCGTTCAACGCGACAATGCCGTCGAATGGCTCACCGGCGGCAATCAACCGCTCGGTGGTATGGAACCCTGAGCCAATCGTCCAATCTGCTCCGGTATTGCCAATGAGCTGCGGCAGAAGCGGTGCCGCATGACGCGCGCATTCCTCGATGATGCCACGCAAACGCAGTTCGGCGTTGCCTTCGGTTGCGCTACACACCGCATCGAATCCGCCTGAGTAGTCAGCGCGGGCTCCGACCACGGCCAGACGGGCGCTACCGCGGTCCAACAGATAGGCGGCTGCCGTTGCTCCCGCTTCAGTGTCATTGGGCGTGACATGATCCACCACGCCTCCGGTGTCGCGCGCCCCTACGCACACCAATGGATAGGAGACGCGCAACTCGTCCGGGCTGAACTGCGCCACTTCGCTCAGCGAGAGAATCATGCCGTCAGAGACTGTGGTGTTGAAACCACGCAGCAACTCCTGAAGACCTTCGGTGTTCCCTTCCGCATACGTGGTCACATACACGCTGTAACCGTGCAATCGAGCGGAGTCGATGACACGATTGGCCAGTTCCGCGAGATAAGGCGGTGTCAGTGTAGGCACTGCCAGAGTGATGACCCCGGTGTGGCTGCAGGTGAGGTTGCGGGCGGCGACGTTGACCTGATATCCAAGCTCATCGATGACCGCTTGCACCTTTTGTCTGGTGGCCGCCGACATTCTTCCGCTGCCGTTGATGACGTTGGACGCCGTTTTCAGTGACACTCCAGCCGTCTGCGCAACGTCACGCAATGTCACGCGTTTCTGTTTATCCGCCGCCATCTTCGCCTCCGCCGCCGCTGTTCTACCCTTATCTTAGCGTCAACGCGGGTTTTGCATAATCAGCACTCCGTTCGCATGCAATGTGACGGCATCCTGCCCGCGACTGCCACGCGCGAGCAGCACTGGGGCACCAGTAAGGCATAGTTCCACATCAGTTCCGCTGCGGTTGAACACACAGTGGAACACATGGGCGTCATCTGCACGGTTAATGCTCACGACGCGCGGATCACCCAGCTCAAGCCCGATCTGCGGCGCCAGCTGATCACAGATGAACCGGGTGATATCCTCACGCCGCACATCACACCCGATGTACCATGTGCGCCCACCGCCGTATTGGTGCGCAACAATCGCGGGCATGCCGCTCAGCTCCCATTCGCGAGCGCCCGCTCCGGTATACGCGGCGAGCGTTTCCGCATCGTCGTCGATTCGCGTCAGGCATGTCTGCCAGAGCCGCGACATGCCGCCATCGCTGAGCTCCACATGCTCCGCCGTTCCCACGGCCCCAAGAATGTTGAATTCCTCGCCGCTCACTCCCAGCATCGTGCGCAGCAGACCATCACCAGTACCTGGGTACCCGCCCAAACTGACTTGGAACGCATCATTGACAATGCCAGTGGCATAACCCACCACAATCGCACCGCCGCCGCGCACATACCGCTCCAACCGGCGCACTGCGCTGTCCGAGAGCATGAACAAGGTCGGCAACACGAGCAGGTCGTACTGCTCCCAATCATGCGCAAGCGGCACCACGTCCGCGCGCAGTCCAGCGTCAAGAAACGAGCGGTACCAGTCGCGCACATCGTGCCAATGGTCGAGCTTCGTGGTCGGCAGTGTGGGGATTTCAGTCGACCACTGTGATTGCGCGTCGAACAGGATGCCCACGCGCGACGGCATGACCGTGGTTCCGGCCACCTCAGACAGATCTTTCAGCGCCTCCCCCGTCTCGCACACCTGGCGGAACAGACGCGTGTCGGCGCCGGCATGCGGCAGCATCGCCGAATGGAACGCCTCCGCCCCGCCGCGCGACTGCCGCCATTGGAAGAAATTGATCGCGTCCGCGCCCATCGCCACATGCGCCAATGCGTCACGCAACAGCTCGCCATGGCATTTGCGCGCGTTGACCGGTTTCCACTGCACGCTCGATGTGGAGTGCTCCATCAAGTACCACGGATGGCGGCGCGCGATCGACGACACAAGTGAATCCGAGCACAGCAGCTCGTCCAGATGGGATTCGCCCTCATGGAAGTAGTGGTCGTTGGACACAAAATCCACTTCGGCACCCCACTGCGCGTAATCCATCGCGCATTGGTCAGTGGAGATCATGAAGTTCGTGGTGATCGGCTTGTCGGGGCAGATCGCGGCGATCGCATCCCGCTCTGCGCAGTAGCAGTCAAGCAGCGCGTCATTGCTGAACCGTTCAAAATCGAGCTGCTGCGCCGGATTCACCATCGCGTCCGCGCCCATGTGCCGGGGCAGCAGCACCTCTTGAAAACTGCGCACCTCCTGCGACCAGAACGACGAACACCACGCTTCATTGAGCTTCTCTACCGAGCCGTATTTGCGCTCGCACCACGCGCGGAATGCGCGCAGAGCCTCGTCGGAGTAGTCATGGCGATTGTTCCACCCATACTCATTGCCCACATGCCACGCGGTCACCGTCGGATTGTCGCCATACCGTTCGGCGAGCCTGCGGCACAATTCCAGCGCGTACTCACGGAATATGGGGCTTGACGCGCTCCACGACTGGCGAGCCCCAGCATTGATGGCGTGCCCGAACTTGTCGCGCGGCAACATCTGCGGATATTTCTCGTAGAGCCATAGCGGCGCGCTCGCCGTCGCCGACGCCAGATCCACGCTGATATCTGCACAGCCGAGCATCGCGATGATGCGGTCGAGCCAATCGAAGTCCCATTCGTCTTCAGCCGGCTGAATGCGGTCCCAGCTGAAGATGCCCAGCGCCACCACATTGACACCGGCCTGCTGCATCAGCCGGATGTCTTCGGGCCATACGCTCTCCGGCCATTGGTCGGGATTGTAATCCCCGCCGTATGCGATGCCACCACTGCTGTTACCCAGCAAACGTGGCCATGTGAATGCACGATTCATAAGTATTCTCCTCGTATATGCACTATGCACAGTTGAACGCACGGATAAGACATGCCGCCGGACAGGCACGGCCCGACCGGCGGCATCCGGCCGAACTATTCCTTGACCGCACCTGCGGCAAGACCCGACTGCCAGTATTTCTGCAGCAGCAGAAATGCGATGACCAGCGGAATGATAGTGATGAGCGAACCGGTGATCACCAGATTCTGGATGGCCTGGCCGCCAGCAGTGGATGCCTGGTCCTTCCACTGGTTCAAACCAATCGTCAGCGGATACCAATCAGCGTCTTTGAGCATGATCAACGGCAGGAAGTAGTTGTTCCACGTCGCAACGATCGTGAACAGCGCACAGGTGACAATACCGGGCGCAAGCAGCGGCAGCGACACCGTGAAGAACGTCCTCATCTCGCCGGCTCCATCCACGCGCGCGGCCTCAAGCAACTCGGCCGGCACCGCCTGCTCGGAGAAGATCCACATGAGGTACAACCCGAACGGGCTGACCAGACTCGGGATGATCATCGCCCAAGGCGTGTTCGTCAGGCCGAGCTTTGCGAACAGTAGGAACTGCGGCACGGCGAGCGCGATGCCAGGCACCGAGATCGCGCCGATGATCACCATGAAGATGCTTTTGCGCCCGGGGAAACGGAACTTGGCGAGCGCATATCCTCCCATGACCGCGAGCAGTGTGGCGCCGCCCGCACCCAGCACCACGTAGAAGACCGTATTGAGGAACCAACGTGCGAAGATGCCGTCCTGATAGGTGAACACCGTCTTGATGTTGTCCCACAACGCGAAAGAGTGGCCAAAACCGAGACCGAACGTGGATGTGAAATCAGCCTGCGTCTTTGTCGAGTTAATCAGCAGATATACAAACGGGAACAGGCAGTAGATCGCGAAGATCGCGCACACCACTGTCAGCAATGTCGATTTTCGCGGGTTTGCGACATTCGCAAATCCATGTTCCCTAGCCCGCTGGCGTTCCGCCTTCTCATCACGAGCCACACGGCGCTCACGCTCCTTTTCGAGCTTGCGAAGACGGCGAGGCGAAGTGGATTCAGTTGTCAAAGCGCTCATTTCATCTGCTCCTTCATGCTCTTGAGCTGCACCGCGTAGGCGATGATCATCGTGATGACCGCCATGACGATGGCGAGTGCGGCCGCATAATTGGACTGGCCTCCGGAGAAGCTCAGGGTGTAGGCGTACATGTTCGGTGTGTAGGAACTGGAGATGGAGTTGCCAGGCACCATGTTCTGCATGACGGACGGTTCGTTGAACAGCTGGAACGAACCGATGATCGAGAAGATGACGGTAATCGCAAGCGAGCCCTTGAGTTCCGGCAGCTTGATGCTCTTGACCGTCTGCCATTCGCTCGCCCCATCGATTGCAGCTGCCTCATACAGCGAGTGCGGGATCGTGGACAGCGCACTGTAGAAGATCAGCATGTTGTAGCCGGTGAATTCCCACGTATTGATGTTGCCGATCGCAGCGAGCAGCACGTTCGGGGACAGCACGTTGATGTGCGTGCCGAGCCAGTCGTTGAGCGAACCGACAAGGCCGTACTTCGTGCCGTACATGAACGCCCATATCAGCGTGGAGACCACCGCCGGAACCGCATACGGCAAGAATGAGGAGATGCGGAAGAACTTCATGCCGTGCAGCTTCATCGAATCAAGCGCGAGCGCCATCAATGCGGCGAGTCCGAGCATGATCGGCACCTGCACCAGCGTGAAGATCACAACCCTTCCCACCGAGCTCCAGAACAGCGGATCGTGGAACAGACGCGTGTAATTCGCGAATCCGACGAAACGGTTGCCGCCGACCATACGGTTCTGGAAGAACGAGATGTAAATCGCGTAAAGCACGGGGATGATGAACACGAAGATGAAGACCGCGGCGAATGGCCACATGAACTTCCACCCTCTCCAATCGCGTCGTCTGCGATTCACCTGGATCTCAGACGCTCCCATTCGGGTAGTTGCAGCGCTCATTTTCTCACCTTTCTTCTCTCTGGTTCTCAGCCTTCGTTGGTTACGTCGTAACCCTGCTGTGTGCCGTGCTCGGCCAGGCTCTTGCCATAGGCGCGGAACGCGTCCTCGAGCTTGATCTTCTTGTTGTAAGCGGGCGAGATGTCATCGCCGAACTGTGTCTGCGCGAAGGCATTGTATGGCAGATACTGGAACTCCCCCACCGGCCGTTTCGCCGCTTCAGCGAGTACGGCACTCACATTCTGCCCGCCAAAGAACGCATTCACTTTCTTGTTCGCCTCACTCTCAGGATTGGTGAAGTCCGGATCATCGAGAATCGACTTGAGGCAGGGGAAATTGCCGGTCTGAGACATGGTGACCGCACCCTTGCCAAGCGTCATGTATTCGATGAACTTGTATGCGGCGGCCTGATTATGCGACTGAGCCGTGATTGCAAGCGCCGAGCCACCGTCGTCGGAAAATACTTCTTCACCCTCCTTCCATTGCGGAAGTTGGGCCACGCGCCAGTTGCCGGTCTGGTCGGGAGCGCCGTTCATAAGATTGACCGGCATCCACGCGCCGATTGTCAGCGATGCGATTGAGCCATCATTGAGCGAGCGGTTCCATTCGTCGGACCAATTCGAAACCTGTGTATTGATTAGGTCCTCGTCGATGAGCTTCTGCTGGAAATCAATGTAGCGTTTCATGCCAGCGTCTTTGGTCATGTCGATGGTGATTTTCTCTCCATCGACCTTCCACGGGTGGGCACCGGCCTGCCATGCCTGGGCCGTGAATGGCTGATACTCCATGGCGCTGCCGGAGTTGTTGGTCATATACGAGCCAGTGGCACGTACCTTCTTCGCAGCCTCGTAATAGTCATCCCAGGTTTTGATGCTTTCGCCATCCACCCCCGCCTTATCGAAGACAGCCTTGTTATAGAACAGCATTTCCGGGCCAGAATCGATCGGCATGGCGTAGGGTTTGCCGTCGTACTGCAGCTTGTTCCAAGGGCCGGCCACGAACTTTGACGCCTCATCAGCAGCGCCGAAGCTTGACAGATCCACAAGGTCTTCCGTCACGGCGAACTGTGTGACCGTTGGGTCCTCCAGCATCACAACGTCCGGCGCGCCTTTGCCTGCTGCGATTGCATTCGACAAAGCTGTCTGGGTGTTGGAAGCGGTACCGGTGGAATTGAATTTCACGGTAATGCCCGGATTGTCCTTCTGGAAATCGGCGATGAGCTCCTTCATCGTATTGCCAGCGTCCCATCCCCAGAACACCAGTTCCGCCTTGTCGGCGTCTCCCAAAGCACCTTTGTTGCCATCTGACCCGCCGCAAGCAGAGACACCTATTATGGTGGCAAGTGCCGCGGCTGAAGCCAATATGCGGGTGAATCGACGTGTCGTCATGATGACCTCTTTTGCTTCCAATAACCATCGATACAGTCTTCCGCGACTTTTCGAAGGCCTACTTCCCTTTTTCCAATTGGTACATCTGTGTACCTAATACAGATGATACAGCGGTATACCAATATGTCAAATCCACCGCATGCCGAAACGAAAAACCAGCATTCTCCCCAAGGATTCAAGCGGATCCGCAGCGAGCATCAAGCTCTCAGCACCCACACAAATCGATTTTTCACCCAACATTTCGATTTGTGCAGGTTGGGTCCGGCGGCACGGATAGCTATGCCGCTCCTGATTCCACCCACCCACACTTTTCGCCCAAATAGGCTCTAGAATCTCATAATTTCAATCAAACACAGACACTTCTGCACATACCGTGCAAGTGTCCTCTCCGAGCCGTCGCACAAATCGATTTTCCACCCCAACAATCGATTTGTGCGGCAGCCTCAGTGCCAAAACCACCCACCTAACAGGGGATTATCCGGCTATGCGGAATTCAACAGCTGCTTTTCCGCTAAAACATGTTCCACATGTCCGCCGGAATATACTGCATGATGTCATTACGCGTCAAAGCAAAAGCCGACGCCGGCACCGGCTGCGCATCAGATTCCCCAAACGCCTGCGCGCATAAACGAACGAGCATATCGCCGTCAATCAGCTGCACACCCACTTGATTCGCATACGTCACGGCATCACGCGAGAATCCGCTGGTCGTGATCACCATCATGCCCTGCGCTCCCACAGTGGTGTTTGCGCCCTGCAATTTCTGGATAATCGGGCGCCCTACACGATGCTTGGGTTCATAGCATTTGCATTCCGCGATGAAACTCACGCCTTGGGGATCATAGAGTTTAAGATCAAAACCGCCATCCCGCACTGGAGGGGTCACTTCCGCGCTCCAGCCGAGATTCCGGAACACATCAGCGCAGAACGGCTCGAAATCCGTGGGCTGACTTCTGAATTGAGCCACAATGTTAGCGACGCTGGTGGCGGAGCGTTGCGCATTTACCTGCTCCATTACGCTCTGGCGCTTGATTTTCTCTTCCTGGCAGTATCCAACGGCATGGCCCTGAGCGCGCAAGTCAAGCGCAATGCGATACATCACCAACGGGTTCTTATCGCTCAGCCCCCATGGCCCAATGTCAATCAAGGATTTCTGGTAGCAAATGGTCGTATTCTTCGTACGTTGGTCACGTGTGCCGTCTCGTTTGGCAGCGGACCAATACGGGAAACGCAGCACCAACGTGCCTATTGGGTCGTCTTCATGGTGATACCGCTTGATACGCACACTATGCGGTAGATTCACACCATATTGCTTATGGAACTTCGAACGAAACACCATTTGGCGGATGGCATCCACCACCCATATCGCCAAGGCCAACACGGCAATAATGCCGACCCCCGCGATGCAGTATTTCCATACACTGTCCAAATTCGAGAACCACTCCAGCACTGATGCACCTTCTCTCACATTGTTTCTTCACTTCACATAGATACTATTACCAGTCTCCCGAATAGTGTGCGTCCACGTACATTCCCCGTTCAGTATCAGAACATGAAACATGCGGCGCAGCACCGTTGTGGTATCTCTCGAAACAGTGCCACGCACCGCGCGGCATGTAAGTTCACATAGGCGCACAGAAGGAACCAGAGAGAAAAGCTCATGGAGACTACCCGTAACGAACTCAACAAGAATCTCGCCCAGATGCTCAAGGGCGGCGTCATCATGGATGTCACCACGCCCGAGCAGGCGCGCATCGCGGAAGACGCGGGCGCTTGCGCCGTCATGGCGCTCGAGCGCATCCCCGCAGACATCCGCGCGGCCGGCGGCGTGAGCCGCATGAGCGACCCCGCCATGATTCGCGGCATCCAAGAGGCTGTCTCGATCCCAGTCATGGCGAAGGTGCGCATCGGCCACATCGCCGAAGCGCGCATCCTGCAGGCGATCGAGATCGATTACATCGACGAGTCCGAAGTGCTCTCCCCCGCCGATGACGTCTACCACATCGACAAAACCCAGTTCGATGTGCCGTTCGTCTGCGGCGCGAAGAACCTGGGCGAAGCACTGCGCCGCATCGAAGAGGGCGCCTCAATGATTCGCACGAAGGGCGAACCGGGCACCGGCGCCGTGATCCAGGCCGTGCGTCACATGCGCACGATGAACCGCCAGATCCGCGAACTCGTCTCCCTGCGTGACGACGAGGTGTACGAGGCGGCCAAGCAACTCGCCGTGCCGTACGAGCTCGCGAAGTATGTGCATGACAACGGCCGTCTGCCGGTCGTCAACTTCGCCGCAGGCGGCGTCGCCACGCCCGCCGATGCCGCACTGATGATGGAACTCGGCGCCGAAGGCGTGTTCGTCGGCTCTGGCATCTTCAAGTCCGGCGACCCGGCCAAGCGCGCCGCCGCAATCGTGCAGGCGACCGCGAACTGGCAGGACGCCGACCTGCTCGCCCGTCTGTCCGCCGACCTCGGCGAGGCGATGGTGGGCATCAATGAGGAAGAAATCGACATCATCATGGCCCAGCGCGGCGAGTGACCCATGGTTGTTGACGTTGCATATATCTCGAAAGAGCGTTCCGACGACCTCGGTCACACTCCGAGCTCAGTCACCGGCATCCTCGCTGTGCAGGGCGCATTCGCCGAACACGCCGCGATGCTCGACCAGCTCGGCGCCCCATGGCGCCTATTGCGTGCGGCGGACGATTTCGATGAGTCAATCGGCCGCGTGATCCTGCCTGGCGGCGAAAGCACGACGCAAGGAAAACTGCTGCGCTCCACCGGCCTGTTCGAGCCGATCGCCGCGCATATCGCCGCCGGCAAACCGGTCTTCGGCACGTGCGCCGGCATGATTCTGCTTGCCCGCAGACTCGAGAACGACGCCAATGTGTATTTCGGCGCGCTTGACGCCACCGTGCGCCGCAATGCGTACGGCCGTCAGCTCGGGTCGTTCGCCGCGGAAGAAACCGTACGCACGTTCGATGCGCAGGGAGAGCCGAGCGGTGAGATCACTGATTTCCCGCTCGTGTTCATCCGCGGCCCGTTCGTGGCCGAGGTCGGCCCGGACGCGCGCGTGATGGCCTCCATCCGTGGCAATGTGGTGGCCCTGCAGCAGGGCAACATCATCGCCACTGCGTTCCATCCGGAAATCACCGACGACCCGCGCATCCACGAATATTTCCTCAATTTGTAGAGAGCAAAGTGAATAGGGGGCGGTGTGCAACGCCGGCCGTTGTACACCGCCCCTTGCGCATGCGCCTACATATGCAGCACCTCGTCGGCGATTTTCATTGTGGAGGCGCGGTGTGAGACGAGCACGACGGCGGCATCGCGCTCCGATACAAGCTCATTGATCGACTGCAGGATGTACGCCTCGTTGAGCGCGTCCAAGCGGCTCGTCGGCTCATCGAACAGATACAGGTCCGCATGCCGCAGGAACATACGCGCCAAGCCGATGCGCTGCCGCTCGCCCTCCGAAAGCCGGCCGCCGAGCTCGCCCACCGGCGTCTCCATGCCCTGCGGCAGGCTTTCGACGAGCGGCAAAATCGACGCCTTGCGCAGCGCCTCACGCAGTTCATCGTCACTCGCCTGCTCGTTGGCGATGCGCAGGTTGCTCGCGATCGTGCCGTCGAACAGGTACGTTTCCTGGCTCATCATCGTCTGCAACCGGCGGCGCGTGTGCGCGTCTACGCCCGGCAGCGCGTCGCCGGACAGCGCCACCGCGCCCTGCTGCGGGTCCCAGTACCGCATGAGCAGCTTGAGCAGCGTCGACTTGCCACGCCCAGACGGCCCCTGCAGTCCGAGGGTTCCAGAGACCGGCACGTCGAGCGTCACGTCGCGTAGCACAGGCGTGCGCGCGCCGTACGCGAACGTGACCTGCTCCATGCGCATGCCGTTGTACTCCGGTTCGAGCGTGCCGAGTTCCTCGACCGCCGGCTCCTCGTCCACCAACGCGAACAGGCGGCGCGCCGACGCGAATGTCTGCGTCAGGCTCGCCGGCAGTGCGCTCAGCGCGAGCGTGGGTCCGAATGAACTGACGACGAGCACCATCGCCGTCACATTGCGCGCGGCCATCGCCATATCGCCGCGGCTCGCGAACACGGCGAGCAACGCCGCGCATACGGTGACCAGCACGATGATCACATGGTCGAATCCACCGAACACACCATTGCGTGCGCTCAATTCCACGCGCTGTCCCCATAGCGCACGCGACTGCCGGTCGATGCGCGCAAGACGCGCACGACCTTGCCCAAAGCGAATGATCTGCTCAAGGCCGCGCATGTCGTCGAGCACGTCGTCGTCAAGGCTTGCACTCTGCTTGCGGATACGCGCGCCGACCCCGTGCAATGCCCGCGCGAACCACGCCGGCACGGCCACGCCGATGAGCAGATGCGCCACCACAAGCAGCACCGCGAACCACGGGCTTAAGAACAGCAGCGCGATGGCATACACAGCTGTAGTGGTCAGCGCGATCACCATCGGCGAGATGGTGTGCGCGAAGAAGATCTCGAGCAGTTCCACGTCTGTGGTGACCATGGAGATGAGGTCGCCTTTGCCTTTGCCGGTCAGTTTAGCGGGGGCAAGCCGGCGCAGCGCCGCGAACATCTGCCCGCGGAACAACGCGAGCAAACGGAACGCCAGATTATGGTTCATGTACTGTTCGCAATACCGCATGGCACCACGGATCAGCGCGCACACCACCATGAACGCGACAGCCCAGCCCACGGACAGACCCCAGACGGGCCGCTCAGCCGCCGCGCACAGCGCCATGACACCGAACACCGGCAGGAAGGTCGCGGCAAGATGCCCGAGTGTGCCGAAGCAGCACGCCAGCACCATGAGCGGCCGCAGATCGCCCATCTGCCCCAGCAGTCGGCGCACGAGCTGGAAGGTCGTCATCGGCGTGCACTGTGTGTGCGCACTCTCTGGTTGTTTCACATTGTGTTCCACAGTGTTTGATGCAGGTGCCGCCGCATACGCAATGCCGCAGTTGCGCGCACGCTGCCCCACCTGCTCCACCGACGCCTGCGCACGGAACATCGTGGCGTATTGGCCGCCTTGCGCCATGAGTTCGGCATGCGTGCCGGTTTCCACACACGCACCGTGGTCGAACACGGCAATGGCGTTGGCGTCCACGGCATCGGCAAGTCGGTGCGTCACCAGAATGACGGTTTTGCGTTCGGCCAGTTCATGCACGGTGCGCATGATGAGCCGCTCGCTTTCCGCGTCCACACTGCTCGTGGCCTCGTCGAAGATCATGATTGGCGCATCATGCAGCAATGCGCGCGCCACGGCGACGCGCTGGCGCTGGCCTCCCGAAAGATTCGCCGCATCCTGCTCGATGCGCATGTCGAGCCCCTGCGGATGCACGTCCACCATATCGAGCACATGGGCGCGCGCGAGCGCATCGCGCAGTTCAGCGTCGGAGGCATCAGGACGCGCCATCAGCAGATTGTCGCGCAACGTGCCGGCGAAGAGGTGGCTGCGCGCGCCGACGATTGATATGGCGGCGGTCAGCGCACGCTCGCTCAGCTCGCGCAGTTCCACATTCCCGATGCGCAGTGCGCCATCGTACCCTTCGAGCTCGCCGGCGATGAGCGCGGCGAGTGTGGATTTGCCGGAGCCTGATTCACCGACGATCGCGGTGAGCGAGCGCGCCGGCATCGTCAACGTGACATCATGCAGCGCCGGACGCGCGGATTCGGCATACGCGAAGCCCAGATCGCACGTTGTCACATCGAGCGCGCCCTGCGGCAGTTGGCGATCGCCATAGGCGCGATCCGGCTCGTCAAGCAGCGCGAAGATGCGTTTGGTGGAGGTCATGCCGTTCATCGCCACATGGAAATACGAGCCGAGCTGGCGCAATGGCAGGAAGAAATCCACGGAGACGAGGATCACGAACAACACGGCCGCTACACCAAGCGTCGGCCCGTTGAACACATGCAGGAACGGCGCCGACGAGGTGAATGCGGTGTGCCCTTGGTGCACATACTGCCAGAGTGCGGTGCCGATGCCGGCCGCGGCACCACCGTACGCCACCACGTCCATCGCGGTGAGCGAGCGCAGCTGGATCTGCAGCACGCGCATCGTCATCACGCGGAAGTCCTCGGCGTACCTGTCCATCTGTTCAGCGGCGCGTGCGTCGGCGTCAAAGGTCTTCAGCGTTTCGAGCCCCTGCAGGTTGTCGAGGAACACCGACCCCATGTCGGTGTACTTGCCCCAGTACTTTTTGAACGTCTTCGCCGTGGTCATGGCGATGGCGCCGACGATCACGATGATGAGCGGCGCGCAGACGAGCAGCACCATAGCGGTGGGCATGTTGAGCGGGGCGATCGCCGCAAACAGTGTGAGCGGTGCGAGGATCGCGAAACCGAGCTGCGGCAGGAACAGTTCGAAGAAACTCTGGATCTGGTCCACGCCTTCGCCGGTGAGCTGCACCACGTCGGCGGTGCGCGTGCGCTGTGCATACGACGGGCCGAGGCGCAGCATCTTGCGGTAGAGCTCCGAACGCAGCCCGAGCTTCACACGTTCGGCGGCTTCGGTACCAAGTCTGGTGGCGAAGTGGTGCGCGAGGAACCGCACTGCGGCGATAGCGATCGCCGCAATGGCGATCAGCATGAATCCGGACGGCCCCGAGATGCCGATGGACTGCATCGCGCCGTGCACGCTCGTCTGCGGGAAGAGCGAGGCGACGAGCACGGTCACGGTGCCGGCGAGCGCGATGTCCGCCACAAGCCCAATCCACAGGCAGATGATCTTGCCCACCACGAGCCCGCGTACGCCGGGCACGAGCGAGAACAGCCGTTTGTCTACCATTGCGCCTCTTTCCATCCCTACAGTCCACATACTGGACCTGTCAATGAGCATGAATCCAGCGGCCAATCTAGCAGGAATCCTGCGCGAACAACAGACCCCTGTGGGAAAAACCACAGCATTAAGCACAAAGGCCCTCTGTGTTGTATGGAACTACAAAGCGCTCTTCGAGTGTCTTGTCCCTTTGCACAACGCGCTCCCTCGCGCACACAGTTACGATGGCGTAGGCTACGCACCCGTATACACCGACAGGACACCCGCTCATGCTCACTGAATTCACCACGCCCGGCCCCGCACTCACCGTGGACGACGACGCCACCATCTACTCGCTGCTCACCACACGCTTGGAAACCAGCGCGGAGAACGCGCCACTTGCACAGAACAAGGAGGCCGACGGTTCGTGGAGCACCATGACCGCCGTCGAATTCAACGACCATGTGCGCGCGATCGCCAAAGGCCTCATCCAGTTCGGCATCGGCAAAGGCGATGCCGTCAGCATCTTCTCGGCGACGCGCATCGAATGGGGCCTGCTCGACTTTGCGCTCGCGGCCATCGGTGCGGTGTCCGTGCCGATCTACGACACCGACTCCGCGGCGCAGGCCCAGCGCATCCTCAATGACTCCGCGGTCAAACTCGCGATCGCCGACGACCAGGAGAGGTTCGACCGGCTCGACTCCGTGCTCGACGCATGCCCGGCGCTTGAGCGCATCCTCATGCTCGACGCGCACGCCGTCAACGCACTCGAAGGGCTCGGTGTCATGGTCTCGGACGAAGAGCTTGACGAACGGATCGGCTCCGTGCACGCCGATGACCTGGCGACGATCGTCTACACATCCGGTTCGACCGGTACGCCGAAGGGCGCCGAACTCACCCACCGCAACTTCATGAGCATCACGCGCGCGGCACAAAACTGCGTGCCGGAGGTGATCACCGGCGAGGCGCGCCTGCTGCTGTTCCTGCCGCTCGCCCACTGCTTCGCGCGCATGATCCAGTACTTCACGATCGGCTCCGCAGAAGGCGTGGTGGGCTATCTGCCCAATACGAAGACACTGCCGCGCGACATGCAGACGTTCCAACCGACGTTCCTGCTCGGCGTGCCCCGCGTGTTCGAAAAGGTGTACAACGCAGCGTCGCGCAAAGCCGGCACCGGCTGGAAGGGCCGCATGTTCGCCAAGGCGGCCGAGGCGGCGATCAACTGGTCGGCGACGCAGCAGGCCGGCGAGCGCCCGAGCGCGAAGCAGCGCGCCGAGCATGCCATGTACGAGACGAGTGTGTACCGCACAATCCGCAGCGCGTTCGGCCCCCGCATCAAGTACCTCGCTTCAGGCGGCGCGCCGATCACGCTTGACCTGCTGCACTTCTTCAATGGCATTGGCCTGACGATGATCCAGGGCTACGGCCTGACCGAAACGGCGGCACCCTTCACGTTCACGCGCGTGACTGACAACAAGATCGGCACGGTGGGGCAGCCGGTGCCGGGCGCCTCGGTGCGCATCGCACCAAGCGGCGAGCTCGAAGTGCGCGGGCAGAACGTGTTCGTGGGCTACCACCATCTGCCCGAGAAAACCGCCGAGGTGTTCACCGAAGACGGTTGGCTGCGCACCGGCGACCTGGCGTCGATCGACGATGAGGGACATATCACGCTCACCGGGCGCGCCAAGGACATCATCATCACCGCAGGCGGCAAGAACGTGGCGCCGATCCCGATGGAGCAGGAGATAGCGAAATGCCCGATTGTGGAGCATGCGGTTGTCGTCGGCGACAACCGGCCGTTTGTGGCGGCGGTGGTGACGCTTGACCCCGAGGGGCTGGCGCAGTGGCTGCCGACGCAGAAACTCGCCGCGGACCTCAGCCTCGAGGAGGCCGTCGCTCTGCCTGAGGTGCACGCCGAGATCCAGCGGTACGTGGATCGAGCCAACGCCGACGTCTCCCGCGCGGAATCAGTGCGCAAATTCCTGGTGCTGCCCGTGCAGTTCACACAGGACAACAAGTGCCTCACGCCTTCGATGAAGGTCGTGAGGCCCAAGGTGAATGAGGTGTTTGCGGCAGAGATCGATCGTGAGGTATATGCGGGAAAGCGGTAGTGTCTGCGGGCTCTCATTATGCTGTTGTAGTGTTTTATGAGAAGAAAATTAAGGAGACCTATCTCATATGCCTGCAAAACACATGGAGGTACGCCCGAATGTTAGCGTGCAACATCCCACCACGGTTGCGCCATCTCAACGTATTCATTGGATTGACATAGCCAAGGGAATTGGCATTATACTTGTCTCTTTTGGGCATATTCGCAACGGCGATGGCCAAAGCGTGTGGTTGCCTGCTCTTGATACGCCTATCAATATCATCTACCTATTCCATATGCCCCTCTTCTTCTTCCTCGGCGGCCTTACTTTCAGTTCACGCAGGCAGTTTCCTGATTTTCTAAAAGTCAAGGCAAAAACACTACTAATCCCTTACTATATATTTTCCCTGTATTTTATTGCGAAGCCTATAGCTGTCCTGCTCATCCCAAGTCTTGGCGCAAGCATGCAAGCCAATCATGACTACTCAAACATAGGGCTGCAGTTGTAGATAACGTCCGGATTCTTGCGCATTTTCGGATTTCGGCCTTGATGGAAAGGGACATGGACCGTGCCGGGTACGATTTTCAGTCGCCAGACAATGAAAAACCGCGATTGGAAAGAGGCACGGAGCCAT
>SKEB01000194.1_pt1 | contig 73169 bp, 68 predicted proteins | sample 4826561 | NCBI WGS metagenome assembly SKEB01 (sample SAMN11008820, study PRJNA524170) | human gut metagenome | biome: Human fecal sample; material: Feces; isolation source: fecal sample from pouch patient p17 | host: Homo sapiens | place: Israel: Tel-Aviv | collected 2016-03-29
ACGATGTAGAGGGGAAAGTGCGCCACTATTGGCAAGAATGGCCGAAACGATATAGAGAACTGCTAGAAGGGCTGGGAGTCGAAACACCCGCTCCTCTTGTTTTGTAATCTAGGAGCGGGAATTCAGGAACAGGACAGGAAACAAAATCTCCGTTTCTGACCCAAACACCATTGTCTTTCCATTTTTTGAGGTAAGTATCAGTAGAGACAGAGGAAGCGTTCGCCAGAAGACATCGATTGCTTCTTGTCAGCGGGACTGGCATGGTAAGCCATGGATTTCCTTCTTTCTCGTAAAGTTTTGCATAATGAACCGACCAACTAATTACAAATGCTTTGAGTCTTTCTTCGACGGGAGCGAAAGCCATGTACGCAAATCCTAAACGATCTGACAAAGCACAGCTTTCAAAGTGTTGGATAAGTAAAAGAAAAAGTTCAGGATCGGTTTTTAAAGCTGGTAGTAGAAGCTCTTTGTTGCAAACCACGATTTCGGCTTTTGTTAAAGCAAAATAATGTCCAAAAGCGGGCCGCTCAGTAAAAAAGTTAAGATTCCCGAAAGCCACATGGCCCGGAGGTGAAATTGCAGCAGCTGTTTCAGTTCCAACCGTTGGATTGCCGAAATTTCTTGCTGTCACGCCGCTTGTTACCATCGCTAGATGGCTGATACTTCTATCCAGCGAAATAAGTTTGTCTTGCCTCGACAAAGAAACCTTTCGTCCTATTTTTAAAATAAGGCTCTGAAGAGTGGGGTGAAGAGGCGGATGAATCCACGGAACGATAGGCACAGATCGATCCGGAGATTTTGCATCGAGCATTTGTTTCCTGCCATTCTGTATGACCGAAAGCCATTCTCTTGAAACGTTGCTCATACTCTCCTCCCAACTCTCCGTTCCTCATGTTGTTGTGTTGTGTGGAACGAAAAAATCTACTCTTGGAGAGTGTAAGAGATTGTTTATCGCTCAACTACTGAAGAAGTTGGGCACGCGCTATTGGTAGATACCATAATGAAAACGGCTTAGCGGTACTTGGAAAGGAAGCGTTTCTATTTATTTGATAGTTTCTTGTGAAAAGCTTGGAGAACAATAGGACTAACGAACTTGCTCACATCTCCGCCTAAAAGAGCAATTTCTCTAACAAAAGTCCCGCTGACAAACTGGTAACCGGGAGAGGGTGTAAGAAAGATGGTTTCTGCCTCTGGAAGAAGCAGTTGATTCATTCCTGCCATTTGAAACTCATACTCAAAGTCGCTGACAGCGCGTGCGCCGCGAACAATGCAATAAGAGTTATTTTTTTTCAGAAGATCTACTAAAAGATAGTCAAAGCCGATTACCTCAACGTTTGAAAGGTCTTTAGTCACTTGCTGAACAAGCTCAACTCTTTCTTCTAAGCTAAAAAGGGTGTTTTTCTTACGGCTTTCTGCAACGGCAACAATTAGGTGAGGAAATAATCGAGAGGCCCTGCGGATGAGATCTTCATGACCTTTGGTGACGGGATCGAAGGTGCCTGGATAAGTAGCAATCATTTAAATCTCCGATTTCTGAGCGACGAGTAGATGACTTGCGCCTCCTTTAGCTCTTTTTACGGCGGTTAGGCCAAGAGGATCTAAAAAGTCATCAGTAATTTCCGTGGGGCTTTCAACATAAATTAATCCGCCGGAATCGAGTAAAGATAAGGCCTTTTTAATGGCTTTTTCTTGAAGGTGAAGGGCAAAAGGCGGATCGATAAAAATGATGTCATAAGGTCCGAGTTCTTCGGCTTCGCTGTCTTTCAGAGAATCTCCGTAAATAATATGCATATTGTCGGCGTGCAGTTTTTCTTTACTTTGCTCAATAAGCTTTGCGGCAGCACGGTTTTTTTCAAGAACAACTACACAGTCCGCGCCACGGCTTGCCATTTCAAAAGAGAGTGCGCCGGTACCTGCAAACATGTCCAAAGATCGTTTTTGGGAAAAATCTCCGTCAAATAGGTGCGTTAGCCAATTAAAAATGGTCTCTCGCTGCCGATCTCCAGTTGGCCTGAGCCCCTCAGAGTCCAAAACGGGGAGAGGAGTTCTCTTCCAGAGACCCCCAATAATCCTTATTTTTCCGCCTTGTTTCATGTGTGTGTAAACTTAACAAATTAGTGGTAGCTAAACTTTAATTGATTATTGTTGGTCATGGACACAAAAAAAGAAAAAACGGGTTGGTTTGCCCGGTTAAAAAGTGGTCTCGCTAAAAGCCGAGTTAATTTGATCGGAATTTTTTCCGGCGGCGTGGTGGACGATGACTTCATGGAAGAGCTTGAATTTCAGCTTATCGCATCTGATGTGGGGGTTGAAACAAGCGCAAAAATTATCAGCCAGCTTAAGGACCAAATTAAGCTGAAGGGGCTCAAGACCCAAGACGAGGTAAAGACGGCCTTGAGAGATGTCATTGAAGAACGTTTGAAAGTTTGTGAAAAAGCTCCGGATTTAGAAACTCACCGCCCAGTGGTGTGGATGATGTGCGGTGTAAACGGAGCGGGAAAAACCACAAGCATAGGGAAATTGGCTAAATTCTTTGCCAACGAGAAGAAAACGGTTTTGCTTGCGGCCGGAGATACCTTTAGAGCGGCAGCCAGAGAACAATTGGAAATCTGGGGCGATCGAAATCAAATAGAAGTAATTGCCCAAGAAAAGGGAGATCCTGCCTCTGTAGCGTTTGATGCCATTACGTCAGGTAAAAGAAGAGGAACGGATGTAGTGATGGTGGATACTGCCGGGCGGCTTCCTACCCAAACAAACCTCATGAATGAACTCTCAAGAATCAAGAGAGTACAGGGTAAAGCGATGGACGGTGCTCCTCACGAGGTTATCTTAGTTCTGGACGGTACAAACGGGCAGAACGCATTGCTGCAGGCTAAAAGCTTTGATGAAGTGGCCGGGTTGACTGGTCTTATTATTACAAAGCTTGATGGAACGGCTAAAGGAGGTGTACTTTTAGCGTTGGCAGACATGCGCAAAGAGCCGCTCCCGATTTATTTCATTGGAGTCGGAGAAAAAATTGACGATCTGCAGCCTTTTAATGCACGTCAATTTGCCAATGCGTTAGTTGGATTAGAAGAATAAGAAGGAAATAGAAATGCGCCTTGCTGCGATAGATTTAGGGTCTAATAGTTTTCGTTTGGAAATTGCCCGAGTAGAAAAAGAAGTAATTATCAGTGAAGGAAGTTGGAAAGAAACCGTCAGGTTAGCCGGCGGGATTGACAGTGAAGGTAATTTGACTGAAGCGGCTCAAGATAGAGCACTCAAAGCTTTGGCAAGAATAGCGGAAAAAATTGAAGGATTTCCTAGATCACAAATCAGAGCAGTTGGCACCCAGACTCTCAGAAGCGCTAAAAATTCTAGAGAGTTTGTTGCAAAGGCCGAGAAAGTCCTTGGCTGCAAAATCGAAATTTTGAGAGGAAAAGAAGAAGCCAGACTCGTCTATGAGGGCTGCACCTTTGCCTTGCCTCCCTCAGACAAGAAAAGACTAATTGTTGACATTGGAGGGGCGTCAACCGAATGCGTTATCGGACATCTCCGCGAAGTATTAGAGGCTGACTCTTTTCATGTCGGCTGTGTAAATACCTCCGTTAGATTCTTTAAGAACGGCATTATTACCCCGGCTATGATGCAGAAGGCGCAGCTGTCAGCCGAGGCCGAGTTCGAAAGCAGCATGGAGAAGTTCTTTAAATGCGGTTGGCAAGAGGCCTTCGGTTCTTCAGGAACCGCTACGGCGGTCTCTATGATTCTGCATGATCAGGGATGGACGGATGGAACTATTACCTTGGAAGCTCTGCTGAAATTGAAATACGCAATGCTCGAATTCGGGAGCACGAGCTCTTTTAAATTCTTGGGAATGAAAGATGACAGAAGAGAGGTGTTGGCTGGCGGCGTCTGCGTTCTTCTTGCAATTTTTAATAAATTCAAACTCAAGTCGATGAAGCCGGCAGGCGGCGCATTGCGCTACGGGATACTCTACGACTTGGCCGGCAGAAAACTAGAGAAGGATCCAAGAACTGCTTCCATCCGTTCGTTAATGCGCAGAATGCATGTTGATGAAGAACAAGCCGCCAGAGTATCAAAAGTGGCCGAGGAACTGTATAAGAAGATTGATCCTTCTGCTACCCTCGAAGAACTCAAAGAAGTTGCGTGGGCCGCAGATCTTCATGAAATAGGACTGAGTTTGTCACGCAGTGATTACCACAAACATAGCGAGTATCTCATCCGAAACAGTGATATTCCGGGGTTTTCGAGGTCAGAACAAGAAAGATTGGCGGGAATTGTTTTGGCTCACCGCGGCAATCTGAAGAAAGTGGCGCCGCTGCTTGCAGACCGTGCCGTAGCAGAGAAAATTTTTGTCCTTAGATTAGCGGTGATTCTATGCCATGCTAAGATTGATACGGACCTCCCTCCGATTCAATTATTTTGCGGTGCGGACGAGTTCATTATGAGTATCCCTCAGCATTGGCTTACTGAGCATCCTCTGACCGAGTATATGCTCAACCAAGAAAAAGAAATATGGGCCAAGGTTGGGATTAAGTTTGAAGTTTATACACGATGAGTCCCAAGAATATCTTAGTAGAAATTTCAGAAATACCTGTCCGGGTAGAGGGGCGCAATTCTGGAAGACTCCTGTCATTTTCCATCGAAGAACCGGATTTTATTTTGCTTGAGGGTCCTAATGGCTCAGGCAAAACTTATTTGCTCAATCTTATTGCAGCTTTGACCTTGCCTAACAGTGGAGAAGTCATTATCACGGGGCGCAGCATCAACGTCATGGGAGAATCGGAAAAGTTAGCCTGGAGAAGGACTTTGGGGCTGATTCCCTCTCACTCGGATCTGTTTAATGGATATACCGTGCTCGAAAACCTAAGGTTGTCCGCTCAGCTGCTGGGAAATAAGCCTAAGGAAGCGTTTGAGTATTCTAAAGAAAGTGCTGAACTATGCGGGTTGTCTAAGTACATCGATGAGAAAGTGGAAAATCTTTCAGAAGGTCTAAAAAAACGAGTTGTTATCGCTAGAGCTTTGGTGGGCCGACCGAGAATGATTCTGGCAGATAATCCTTTGGAAGGTCTGGATGGAACGACACAAGAGCAATTCTTATATCTTTGCATGAAACTGGCAAAGTTCGGATATTCTGTGGTGATGACTTCCAGTGTACCTCTTCCATTCGAAATTAAGACCTTGAGAATCATCAACTTAGGAGGAAGTTAGTGATTACTGTCAACGCAAGAGCAATGCACTTTCTCAAGCAGGATAAAAAATCCTTCTGGGTGGTTGTGGTCCTTTGTTCACTGGCATTCTGTCTTCTTGCTCATATGTCTCTTATCTTTATCTCGTTTTACGAGAATCACAGAACCATGACCGGAGACGAAATTTCAGTATTCATGGAGCCGGGAACCAAGACAGAAGAAGCCAAAAAGTTTTTGACCTCTCAGTTAGATAAATTAGCGCCGGGTTCCGAAATACGACTTATTCCGCCGACAGATATTTTGGAAGAGGATATGCTGAAACTGATTGGGAAAAAAGACAAGATTCCAGAAATCTATGCCATTACCTTTCCTATATCGACGCCGTTTACTTCCATTGAACAAATGGTGCACGCAATTTCTCAAGCTAAGGAAGTTTCGGTTGTTAGTGCCAATCTCGATTGGATAAAGAAGAGGTATTCTCTGCGGCAGGCTCTTGCACTTGGAGCCGGTGCTTTTGGAATTCCCGCTTGTGCTTTAGTAGGATTGCTCTTTGTTGTCGGTATCCATAGACTCAACAGTTTCTTAAAACCAGACCAAGCATTGTTATTAATGCTTGGCGCCAAACAGTGGCCGGTTAGAGGGCCGCTTGTCGAGATTTCATGCGCAGCAACTTTAGTAAGCAGTGCGATCGGCAGTATTCTCTACTTCATCACCACTTATATGAGCGTTCCGTTCTTAGAAGACGCTTTCGAGGTTCACTTGATGCCGTCTCTCGGCGTAAATGTTCTGATATGTCTGTTTTTGACATTCGTCCTAGTTCTGTACGCAGCCGCGTGCGCATACATTACGGCCGGAAGAATCAGGCCCCTGACTTTCTAGCGTAAAGCTTGAATCCTGTTGGCGGAAAAGCAAAATTCTGAGCTGTATTAGAATAGTGCTTAATGACTACAAAGAATTCTGACAAACCTAAAAGTACAGCTCTTGCACCTTATCGTCCCACGCCTTTGGCGCTGCGCGGCACTCCAGGAAGCCTAGAAGAGTACATACGAGCTGCCAACGCAGCTCCTTTGCTTACGGAAGAGCGGGAGAGGGAGTTGGCGGTCAGACTGCGCGATCACGATGATTTAGATGCTGCTAGTGAGTTGATTACCTCTCACCTGCGCTTAGTAATTTCAATTGCCCGCCAGTATTTAGGGTATGGTCTGCCTTTTCCAGATTTAATCCAAGAGGGCAACATCGGTCTAATGAAGGCCGTGAAGCGGTTTGATCCTGATAATGGAGCCCGGCTAGTGACTTTTGCTATGACTTGGATTAGAGCCGAAATTCAAGATTATGTGATTAAAAATTGGAAACTCGTCAAGGTTGCAACCACCAAAGCTCAGCGTAAATTATTTTTTAATTTGCGAAGTATGAAGGAAGGTTCAGAGGCCTTAACCATGGAGCAAACAAATAAGATTGCTCAAGAGCTTGAAGTTCGACCTGCTGATGTTAAAGAAATGGAACTGCGCCTTCTGGGTCACGACGTATCGCTGGACACTTCTCCTACCCAGGATGACGATGACAGTCCAATGGAGGATTGGCTTGAAGCTGAGGGCGACTCACCAGATGAAATGCTTGAACAATCTCTTTACAACAAAGCTCTCAACCGCGACTTACCCAAAGCCATCGAGCAGTTGGATGAAAGAAGCAGAAGGATCATTCAGGCAAGATGGCTTTATGATGAGACAACTCAAAAAGGGGCAACTTTAGAAGATATGTCTAAAGAGTTTGGCATTAGTAAAGAGAGAGTCAGACAGATCGAAAAGAAAGCTTTAAATAAGTTAAAAGACATTTTAGATTCAGAGAAAGACCATGTTTAACATTGTGCTGGTTCATCCGGAAATTCCACCTAATACTGGGAATATTATTCGTCTTTGTTCGAATACCGGATGCCGCTTAATTCTTATAGAACCCCTCGGCTTTTCGTTTGAGGATAAGCACATGAGGCGGGCTGGTCTGGATTATCGAGAATATGCGGACGTAAAAATTTATCCGAACTATGAAGCCTTTCTCGAGGCCGAAAAACCCGACCGTTCACGTATGTTTGCCATGACGACAAAAGCTGCGCAGCTAGTGCAGGGTTTGGAATTTAAGCCTAATGATTGGTTTGTATTCGGATCCGAGGGTCATGGACTTCCTCAGGCAGTTAGGGACCTTTTTGATCCGGCACATTGCGTCCGTCTGCCGATGATGCCTAATAACCGCTCTTTGAATTTATCCAATTCTGTTGCTATTACCGTTTATGAGGCCTGGAGACAGAACAGATTTCAAGGAGGTGTGTGACACCTCTCGTTCTCTGGAACAGAGGTTTCCGGACGAATAAGCTAAATTGTTTCCAGGAAAATTAAGAAAGCCGCAGTTTGAAAAAACTGCGGCGGAATTTTTTTGAGTTAATGAAGCATCAGCATCACGATAAAGAAGACTGAGAGCATATACATCTCAGGCCTAATCTTTTGGGCTTTGCCGCTGAATAGATTAATCAGAACGTAACTGAGCAGTCCGAAAACGATGCCGTTGGCAATACTGTATGTCAATGGAATAATGATGATGCAGATAAACGCCGGAATGGCTTCGGAAAGATCATCCAAGTTAATTTCGCGAATGCAGGTGATCATTAAATAGCCCACCAAGATTAAGACGGGGGCAGTCGCTTGCGTTGGAATGGCAAGAAAAACAGCAGAAAAGAGCAAAGAGAGCAAGAAAAAGGCAGCGATAACCAAGGCTGTAAGACCTGATTTACCACCTGCCGAGACTCCTGCCGCACTTTCTACATAGGTTGAAATTGCACTGGTGCCTAGACAGGCTCCTACTGTCGTGCCTACAGCATCAGCGAAGAAAGATTCTTTGAGTCGAGGTAATTTCCCGTCTTTAGCAAATCCTCCTTTGATCATTAAGCTTACGAGTGTTCCTAACGTATCGAACAAATCCATAAATAAGAAGGACAAGACGACCATCACCATATCGATGGAGAAAATATTGTGAACCTCAAATTGCATGAAAATCGGTGCAATGGAAGGAGGCAGCGAGATAAATCCATCGAAGTGAGTGATACCTAGGGGCAGACCGCACAAAGTGGTTACGGCAATACCAATGAGCAACGCACCGGTGACTTTTTTAACCATCAAAATAGCAGTGACGATTAATCCGATAATAACCAGCATTACACCCGGGTCAAAGATATTTCCCAATGAAACTAAGGTTGCATCATTTTTTACTGCTATGCCGGCATTTTGAAGGCCGATAAAGGCTATAAAGAGGCCGATGCCTACTCCGATTGCTGTTTGCAGACTGCTTGGGATCGAATGCACAATCTTCTCACGGACATTAGTCACAGTAAGAAGAATGAAAATAATACCTTCAATGAGGATAGCTGTCAGCGCAAATTGCCAGGTATGGCCCATCGATAAACAAACCGTGTAGGCAAAGAACGCATTCATGCCCATACCCGGAGCTAATCCGAAAGGCATTTTGGCGTAGAAGGCGAGGATAAGAGTGGAAATCGCTGAAGCAAGCGCTGTAGTAGTGAATAATGCGCCTTTATCCATGCCTGTCACGCTTAAGATGGCTGGATTGACGGCAAGAATATAGGCCATCGTCAAAAAAGTTGAAAGGCCTGCAATGATTTCTGTTCGAATCGAGGTGTTTTCTGGATTAAAGCCTAGATATTTCTGTAAGAATTTCTGCATAGGAAAGCTTGCTTTCAAAAATCGGGAAGAAAGAAATAAGCAGGCTCAATTCTAGAGCTGAAATATTTTTCAAACTCCTTAAAACTTTACAGTTACACACTTGTTTTCAAAATGGGCGATGAACTTTTTCTAAATATGACGTAAAAAGCTGCCATCCGAAGGCAGCCTATTACGCTATTCAGCTCTAGTTTAAGAGACTGGAGGCCCAGACAGATTCGGCCTCCGTTTAGTACCCACATAGAAAATTGCTTAGCTATAAATTCGTTCAGTCTTCTGTCTGAAATATATCGCGGCGAGGTTCATCAGGAATACCGCGAAGAGAAGTACAAGAGCCGAGGCGTTTTGCATGGGCAAAACTTTTGTTGGCTCTGCGCCGGTAGTTGCGAGGATATAAATATGGTGAGGCAGAGCCATCACTGCTGAGAGGGGAGAATTGAAAGCATCGGTGGTCATGACTACTGCGGCCGTGAACATAATGGCACTTGTTTCACCGGCCGCTCTTGCAACAGCCAGGACTGCCCCAGTCATTATTCCAGGCAGCGCTGCAGGAAGGACTGTTTTTAGAATTGTTTCGTGCTTGGTCGCTCCCAGAGCATAAGAGGCTTCTTTCCATGAATTTGGAATTTGAGACAAAGTTTCACGAACAGTGTTGATAATGATAGGCAGTGTAAGAACAGCGAGAGTGAGAATGCCCGATACCGCACTGACACCTAAATCACACAGAATGACGAAAAATGCCAATCCGAAAAGACCGAACACAATCGAGGGAACGCCAGCTAAGTTTGCGACGGACAAGGTAATAATTCTCTTTAGCGGTCCCTCTTTAGCGTATTCATTCAGCCATATGGCACTGAACACACCAAGCGGCAGTGCAACACCAACGGCTCCTAACGAAAGAAGACATGTTCCAACGATGCAGGGAAGGATTCCTCCCTCCGTCATCATATTTTTAGGATTACCAATGAGAAACTCCATACTCAGTTTTTCAAGTCCATGGTAACCGATATAAAACACCACTCCGAAGAAAGCTGCGATAACAACCCAGGCTCCTAGTCTAAGAACGATTTTTGCAGTCTTTGCCTTGAGTTTTCTTGTCTGTTTGTTAGACGAAGAAATGGTTATTTTCTTTGTCTGTCTCGGCTGCTGGATTGAAGCAGTTGCTTGAGAAATAGTCGAAAAATTTTGATCAAGTCTATACATAACGTTCCTCAGCTTGCTTGCAGCTTGAATTTTTTAGACATCTTGAATGCGAAAAGATTAAATGCGAACGTAAAAAGAAAAAGAACAATCCCTGTCGCAAATAGAGCATGGTAGTGAGAACTGCGGAAAGGGGCTTCTGCCATTTCAGCAACTATAGCAGCAGGCAGAGGACGAGCCGGATCGAAGAAAGTCTCAGGGATGATGGCCGCTCCTCCTGCCGCCATCAGAACCACCATCGTTTCGCCGATTACACGGCTCATTCCTAGCATGACAGCCGTTGAGATCCCTGACGCTGCCCCGGGAAGCGTAATTTTAGTTAAGGTTTCCCAGTCAGTTGCCCCTACGGCTAAGGACGCCTCTTTCATGTGGTTTGGGACGGCCCGCAAAGCATCCTCGGAAATCGTACATATCGTTGGAAGAGCCATTAGAGCAAGAAGGATAGAAGCGTTTAAAACGTTTAAGCCCGTTGGTGCGCCGGTTATTTTTTGCAGGAACGGTGCAAGAACAACCATTCCAATGAAACCGATAATCACTGACGGGAAGGCAGCCAAGAGTTCAATGCAAGGTTTGAAAAAGGCGCGGACCTTAGGCGAGGCGATATGGCTGAGATAAATAGCCGTTATGATGCCAAGCGGAATGGCAATGGCCGAGGCGCAGAGAGTTACTGCAAGAGAGCCCGCAATCAAGGGAAGAATCTGAAAAGATGGGGGATTTTCTGTTGGATACCAATCAATACCAGTTAGGAAATCTTTGATTGATACATGTTTGAACACGGGAAGGCCTTCTTGAAAAAGGAACCAGACGATGGCGGCTAAGCCCGCTAAAGACACCATCGCACAGATAAGAAGGCTGTTTTTAAATAAGAATTCTTTAAAGTGTTTATTCATAGCAATTGCCGGAGAGTGGCTCAAGGCCATTCTCCATTCTTTTTACTTGAGCGGAACGAACCCTGTCTCTTTAACGAGTTTTTGTCCTTTTTGATCTAAACAGTAGTCGATGAGCTTTTTCACGGAATCTTTTGGTGCTCCATTCGTATAAAGATAAAGTTCACGTGACAGGGGCCATTTCCCCGAAGAAGCAGTTGCAGCTTCGGCATGAATACCGTTTACGTTTACGGCTTTGATGGTTGGATTGATATAACCGAATCCGATGTATCCGATAGCGTTTGGATTATTAGATACCGTTTGGACCACCGTCCCGTTGGAAGCTTGAAGTAGAGCCCGCGGTGAAATTCTCTGCTTCTTCATGACGAGTTCTTCCCAAGTTTCATATGTGCCTGAGGAAGTGTCTCTGGAGACCAAAACAATGGGTGCATCCTTACCGCCTACTTGTTCCCAGTTTCGAATTTGGCCTTTATATATTTTTCTTAGATCTTCTAAAGAAAGGTTTTGGATTTTGTTGTCAGGATGAATGATAGGAACGATGGCATCGATCGCTACCGCAGTCTGATATGGCTGAACATTGTTCTTTTCCGCTACTTTGCTTTCTTCTGGTTTGATTTTGCGAGAGCTCATGGCGACTTGTGTTAGGCCGTCTGAAAGTCCTTTGAGGCCGCTTCCCGAACCGCCGCCGGATAATTCGACAGAAATATTCGGTTCATCGTGCATAAAAGCTTCTGAGATTTTTTGCATTACAGGAAGCACTGTGGTGGATCCAGACACTGTCACGGTCTCAGCGGCAAACACTGCTGAGGCAATTGAAGCAGAGAGAAGAGAGGTAAAAAGAGCTTTTTTTAATAATTTGGATTTCATCATTTTTTCCATTTTTAATTTTTGGTTGTGAGTGTTTTGAAGTGTTCTTCAAAATCTGAGCGGATTCTAAAAAGGGAAAATGACGAAAACTTGACGGAATTATTAAGGATTTATGACAAAAATACTTAATGAAATCAATAAATTACGTGTAATAAAAATGTCATAAAAAATTCATGAAAATGTCATAAAAAAACCGGAAAATCACTTCCTTTTTCTCTTGTAAAGAGACAGGAAATAATATTTCCGGTTTTTGAGCGGTTAATTAGTTGAACAGGTTTAGTTAGGAACCTTGCCTACCACACCGTCAACGTAATAGTTCATAGTTTGAAGCTTGTCATCAGAGAGGACTTCACCGGCTTTAGCAGCCTCTTTTCCTTCATTAGTCTTGAATGGACCTGTAAACGGATGGAATTGTCCGCTCACAATCTTAGCTTTGACATCTTCCATCTTCTTGACGACATCTGCCGGAACTTTATCGGAGATGTTGTCCAGGGAGATAGCGCCGTCACTCATGTGCATCCAAACGGGTTTTGCATCCCACTTGTTTTCGAGGGTTTGCTTAATTTTCTTTTCGTAATAAGGACCCCAATTTAGGACTAACGCAGCAATTTGAGCGTTTGGAGCTACTGACTTCATATCGCTGTTGTATGGGATAACCATTTTCCCAGCTGCTTCAGCAGCGGAGGCAACCGCACTGGTGTTTGTATGCTGAGTTAGGATATCCGCACCCTGGCCAAGAAGAGTTTTCGCTGAATCAGTGTCTTTGGGTGGATCGTACCAAGCATTGGTCCAAACAACTTTAACTTGAATATTGGGATTAACGGATTTCGCGCCCAGCGTAAAGGCGTTAATCCCTTGAAGCACTTCGGGAATTGGGAACGGAGCGACATAACCGATTACGTTGCTCTTGGTAGTGCCTCCGGCCAGCATTCCGGCAAGGTAGCGGCCTTCATAGAAGCGGATGTTGTAGTTGGTCATGTTGGGAGCAGACTTATATCCCGTTGCGTGTTCAAACTTGACGTCCGGATATTCTTTAGCCAGTTTTTGCATGTAGTTCATATAGCCGAAGCTGGTACCGAAAATAAGCTTATTCCCGTCGTTGACCATCTGGCGGATAACGCGTTCAGCATCAGCGGTTTCAGGAACATTTTCAACGTAAGTCGTCGTAATTTTGTCCTTGCCGATCTTTTCAATAGCGTATAAACGACCGATATCGTGCTGTTTTGTATAACCTACATCAGCGATTGGAGCCACATAAACAAAACCAATTTTTAAGGGCTCTTTAGCATCGGTTTTCGCTTCGGCTACAGCTTTTGTTGGTTCAGCTTTTTTAGCCGTGCTTCCTTTGTCATCACATGCTGTGAGGGCGAAGATGGAAGCCAGAGCAGCGCAAGCTGCAACAAGTTTCAAAGATGTTCTCACTCTTGTGTCTCCTAAAGTGATTATTTGGATAGAAAACTTTTTCAAAAATCTTTCACTAGTGTGGAATGAACGGTTTGCCTAAAGAGGCAGGCATATTCATTCGAATCCATGTTGGGTTTCTAGAAAGAAGAGCCAACACGATGATGGTGGCTGCATAAGGAGCCATAGAGATGAACTGCGGTGGAATCGATATGCCGACACTCTGCAGGTTCATCTGAAGCATTGTCATTCCGCCGAATAGATATGCTCCTAAGAACACTCTAAGTGGGCGCCACGTTCCGAAAGTGACTAAAGCCAAAGCAATCCATCCTCTTCCTGCCACCATTCCTTCAACCCAGAGGGGCGTATAAACAAGGGACAGATAGGCGCCGGATAAGCCGATACATGCTCCGCTGAAAGCTAGGGCTGCGCAGCGAATTAAAGGAACGTTATAGCCAAGAGCATTGGCAGAAGAGGGCGACTCTCCTACGGCTCTGATAACTAGACCGGTTCTTGTCTTGAATAGGAAATACCAAATAGCAGGAATCATCAGCAGGGAAAGATACACAATCCAATGCTGTGAAAAGAACGCTTGACCAAAGAACGGAATCTGGTCCAAAAGAGGAATGCCGTCAGCAGAACGTTCTGGGAGGACGGCCCCCTGATAGGCCACTCCGATATAAGCGGAAAGACCGCCGCCGAATATGGCAACGCCTAGACCGGAAGCTTGTTGATTAGCTCTGAGACCCACTGCAAATATTGCAAAGAACAGGGCAAAGGCAATGCCTACGATAATGGCAAACGCAAAGGCGGCTGCAAAGCTTCCGGTTTCTACAGCACCCATATAAGCGCAGACCGCTGCCATTAACATGATGCCTTCGACCCCAAGGTTTAAAACCCCTGAACGTTCGGCCACTAAAATACCCAACGCTGCAAGAAGCAGCGGAGTGCTGGCATTCATAGTTGTTGCGATTAGGGAAGCAGCTACGCTCATAGTGCCTCCTTCTTAGGGCTGAAGCCCAACCATTTAAATTTATAGAACACGAAAGAATCACAAGCCATGATGCAGAAAAGGAGCAAGCCCTGGAAGACGCCTGTCAGTGCCGCCGGAGTACCGAGTCTTGATTGAGCAAGTTCTCCGCCCAAATAGAAAAGCGCCATAATGAAAGCTGCCGGGACGGTATTCAGAGGCTTCAAACGCGCAACAAATGCGACAATAATGGCGGCAAAACCATATCCCGGAGAGATTTTAGGAGTTAACTGTCCGATCGGCCCTGTAATTTCAATAACACCTGCAAGTCCTGCCAGAGCACCTGAGAGAAGCAGTACAAAATAAATTATGGCTCGATTAGAAAAGCCTGCGTAGGCTGCTGCTTTTGGTGCCATTCCGGAGACTCTGACTTGGAAGCCAATGAACATTTTGGACATGATAAGCCAGATACCAAATAGAGCAAGACAAACTAAACCGCCGCCCCAGTGCATTCGAGTACCGGGAATCATGATGGGCAGAGAGGCTGCAGTTTCAAACATCGGACTCTGAGGAAAACCAAGACCTTGAGGATCTCGTAGTGGAGATTGAACGGCCCATGATAAAAAGAGTTCGGCTATGTAGACCAGCATCAGTGAAACTAAGATTTCGTTGGCATTACATTTATCTTTGAGCCATGCCACGATAGCACCGTAAAAAGCTCCTCCGGCCATAGCTGCCAGAATGACCCAAATTAAATACAGCTGACTTTGCTGAGGGCCGGCTTGCAGTGCAACAACGCCCCCTACTAATGCACCGACAATTAGCTGACCCTCTGCACCGATGTTCCAAACGTTGGCTCTGTAACACACTAACAAACCCAAGGAACAGAGAATAAGAGGCGTCATTTTGACGCCTAATTCACCCCAGCCGCGTAAAGTCAGAAGAGGTTCAATACAGACGACATAAAGAGAGTAGAAAGGATCCTTGCCCATAAAGGCAAAAATCAATCCGCCTATGATCAGCGTTAAAAATACCGCTAAGAAGGGAGAAAGAGCTGCCAAAAATTTATTGGGGTTTGGACGGTTAAATAAAGCTATTGGGAAATTCATGCTGAAGCCTCCTTACCGGCTGAAGATGCCGACGGCCACAGGCCCGACATCCAACGGCCAATTTCTTCAATGGAGACGTCGGATATTTTTACTTGTGGAGAAATCTTGCCTTCGCTCATTACAACAATTTCATCGCAGATTTCAAACAGTTCGTCTAACTCTTCGCTAACCACCAGAATTGCGCTGCCTCCAGTCCTTTGGCGGATGAGGGCGTTGCGGATAAGTGTCGCTGCTCCAGCATCAACACCCCATGTAGGCTGATTAAGAATAAGAATCTTAGGATTATGCAGAAGCTCCCTGCCGACTATAAATTTCTGAAGATTGCCGCCAGAAAGACTTGCCGCCGGTGCATGGCTTCCCCCCGCTTTAACCTTAAATTTTTCAATCACAGTTTCCGTAAAGCGGTGGATCATCTTATTTCTCATGAAACCTTTGGCGAGGAATAGGTTGCTGGTAAGAAGCGTATTGGATTCAAGAGACATTTCCGGGACCGTGGCTTGTCCGAGACGCTCTTCGGGAACATACCTCAGACCCATTGCTCTGCGGTGCTTGACTTTCAAGTCACCGACAGGAGCTCCGCAGATGGAAACAGCATCTTTGGGCAGCAGTGCTTCACCGGAGATGGCTTTCATCAAATCTGACTGGCCATTTCCAGAAATACCGGCAATACCGACGATTTTCCCGCAAGGAACATGAATTTTTCCCGATAGAGAGAAATGACTCTTATATGAAATCTTTTCGCCTTGCAAGTTAATATCTAAGCCCAAGGATTGTTTTACTTCGGGCTTAGGCAGAATTTCCGGAAGGTCATTCCCAATCATGAGTTTGGCTAACTCATCCTCGGAAATAGCTTGCGGATTCACGTTGGCTACAACTTGACCGCCTCTGATTACACAGCAATTTTTTGACAGCTCTCGAATTTCATTGAGCTTATGTGTAATAAAGATGATTGACACTCCTTCAGAGGAGAGCTGGCGCAAAGTTTTAAAAAGAGCTTTGAGAGCTAAAGGCGAGAGAACCGAGGTTGGTTCATCCAAAATCAGTAGCTGAGGATTGGTAAGAAGAGCACGAAGAATTTCAACTCGCTGCCGTTCTCCCATGGACAGATCGTTAATAACAGCGTTCGGATCTACTTCTAATCCATAATGCTGACTTTTTTCCTTGATTTCTTTCTCTAGCGTTGAGAGCTTGGTTCCTTCAGGAAGCCCTAACAAGATATTTTCTTTGACGGTAAGCGTGTCAAAAAGAACAAAATGCTGGAAGACCATGGCGATGCCTAGTTTTCTTGCATCAGCTGGGCTGGCAATATTGACTTTCTTACCGTTGAAAAAAAATTGGCCTTGATCGGGGACGACAGAGCCAAAGATAATTTTCATGAGCGTACTTTTACCCGCTCCGTTCTCGCCAAGTACCGACAAAATCTCACCTGGCATTACTTCAAGCGAAATGTCTCGGTTCGCAACCGTCCTTCCATAGCGCTTGGTGATGTTCTGAAGTCTAAGACGTGGGGTCATCTCGGGTTCTCTTAAGAGGAAAGGGAATTTTAACACACTGAGTGATTCAGCCCAGGCCATGCCAAGGCCGAGGCAAAAACTGGGTACATAATTTTTTCCCTCTAACGTCTGATTTGTTTGAGCACTGATGAAATTCAAAAATTTGTTCTGCAACATTCGTCTCTTGTTCTTTGGAAGAAAGATTCGAAAAATATTGTGAGCAGCCACAATGAACATGTCATATAACCGTAATCATTCTGAAATTAAAGTGTCACAAAGCAAAAATAGAATCACGGCAACTCGTTGATGTCTCTACATTGTTGTGAAACTCTATGAATACAAAAGAAAATAACAAAAAGACGAAATTGGCAGCCGATAACGTTAATTTTTATTACGGAGATAAGCAGGTAATCAAAAACGTTTCGCTTTCCTTCAAAGAAAATGAAATTACTGCTCTGATCGGCCCTTCGGGATGCGGAAAGAGTACATTCCTCCGGTCTTTAAATCGAATGAATGACTTAATTGAATCTTCCCGAGTCGAAGGACTAATTACTTTAGAGGGCCAAGATATCAATTCCAAAGATTGCGACGTAGTTGAACTTCGCCGTCGTGTTGGAATGGTTTTTCAAAAGCCGACACCATTTGCAAAAAGTATTTTTGAGAACGTTGTATATGGCGTAAGACTTAATGGCATCAAAGATAAGAATCTGTTGATGGAAATAGCCGAAGAGAGCCTAAAAAAAGCGGCGTTGTGGAACGAGGTTAAAGACAGACTCCATCAATCAGCCTTATCTCTATCAGGCGGTCAGCAGCAAAGACTCTGTATTGCGCGGGCACTTGCTGTTTCACCGGAAATTCTTCTGATGGACGAGCCAGCTAGCGCATTGGATCCGATCGCCACAGAGAAATTGGAAGAGGGCATAAAAGAATTAAAAAATGACGTCTGTATAGTCATTGTTACCCACAATATGCAGCAGGCTGAAAGAATCTCCGATAAGACGGCCTTTTTCTACATGGGAGAGCTTATTGAATGGGGAGATACAAAGAAAATCTTCCACTCCCCTGATTGTGAAAAAACCGCCCAGTATGTCAGCGGTTCTTTTGGTTAATTTGCGGCATTACGGAAGCTGCGTATTCTGCAGAATGTCGAGGAGCTCGTTAGGATCTGTAGAACGCGGCCAAAGTACGCTTGCCTTTTCAGAAATAAAGCCTTTCTGCTGAGCGTGGACTAAGAAGCTGAACAAATCGTTGTAATAGCCTTCATAGTCCAAAAACCCTAAAGGTTTCTTGAAGAGTCCCAGCCAGTTGCTTGTCAGAACCTCGAAAGTTTCTTCCATCGTACCTATTCCGCCCGGCAACACAACGAAATAGTCGGCAGCCTTGGCCATGAGCCGTTTTCTTTCTGCCATGGTCGGCGTGATAATCAGCTTAGAGAGATTGGCCTCCGGACGTTCTACGTTATATAGAATTTCCGGAATGATGCCGGTAACGTGAGCCCCGGAGTGAAGGGCTGCTTGAGAAACAATGCCCATTAATCCGGTTCCGCCTCCGCCGAATACCATGTCCATTCCTTGTGAACCGATAGCGGTACCGAGAGACTCAGCTAATTTTTTGAAAGCAGGATCGTCGCCTAGGCGAGCTCCGCAAAATACACAAACTGTTTTACGCATTCTGTCCGAAACAAAAATCCTCACCTGACAAAAAAACTGTGAGGTGAGGATCGAAAAATAGGATTACTGAGCTGTGCCGGTGCCGTTAACCGTTGTGGCTTCAGCGGCTTGGGCCTGCATGGCTTCCTGCTGCATGCGTTGTGCAAACATAGCTTGGAAGTCAATCTCACCCATGTAGACTGGAGGCATACCGGCGCGTGTCAACAAGTCAGAGACGTTGGAGCGCAAGTATGGATAGATTGCTGCCGGGCATGTAATGCCGAGAACCATTGGAAGATGTTCTTGAGGAATATTGTGAATGAAGAAAATGCCGGCTTGTTTGCATTCAACAAGAAAAACAGTCTGTTCTTGACCATTTGTTTTTGTCTTTGCTGTGACAGTACCGCGTACAACCACTTCAAAAAGATCTTCCGCGTCCGCAAGTTTTGTCTGTTCCACATCAACTTGAATGCTGATTTCAGGAGCGTCCTGAAGTAGGAAAATCTGAGGAGCGTGCGGCATCTCAAGAGAAGCATCCTTCAAGTAAATGCGTTGGATAGCAAACTGAGGGCCGTTTTCTTCCTGTGCAGGAGCTGTGTTTTCGTTTTCAGCCATTTAATTGTCCTTTATTAAAAATAAGATTGAAGAAACTAGTTAATGTTTCTTTCTAGACTTCTTGTTGATAGCAAGATTGGAGAGCGGAAGTTTGGCTGCCTGCCAAGCAACAATACCTCCTTCGAGTGTGTACACTTCTGAGAATCCTTTTCCTTTCATATCTTTCAGTGCTTGCGCAGTACGGCGTCCGTTTTGGCAAACAAGGATGACGGGTCTGTTCTTATCAAGAGTTCCTAATTTAGCCATCAGATCTTCCGTCGGAATATTGACCGAGCCTGCTAAGCTGCCGGTTGCGAATTCTTTCGGTGTTCTAATGTCAACTAATTGAGCATTTTTGTCATTGACTTTAATCACAACTTCTGCAGGGCTTAGACCTGCATTTTTCCCTTTGGACAGAGAGGGGAATGCTAAAAGAATACCTGAGCCAACAAAGCACAGAATAAGAAGAATATTTTCAGTAAGGAATTCCATTTTGGAAGCTTTTCGTAAGTCTAAAATTTATCTTTTCATTTGATGGGGAACAAACCCCTCAAATAACACCAGTTTCTTTAAACCTCCTATTATGGAAGAAATTGCTCTCTTATTACAACTTGAAATTTGAAAGAAGAAATATTTGTATTTGAAGAGGCTTGGAACAAGCAAGAAAAGCAGTGCATTGGGCGTTTGTCCAAGTGCTCTCAAATTCATCGAACGACTTCCAAACGATAGTGGGATGATCCAACACCAATTCTTTCAGCCATTTCGAGCGTGTCCACAAAATGAGTCTCTTCCCATTGTTTTCGGATTTCTTCATTTGGTGCGAAACTATAAACAATATCGACAGCGGCTTGATCGCAGGCAACAGGATCAGTACTAAGAAGAATACCGATATTGCCGATATTCTTTGCTTCGTCGCATGAATCGCGTCTCTGAGGCTCAAGCGAATCAATGATATTGAAAAAAATCCATCTTCCAGGTTTGAAATCTAATGCTGCTTTTACGGCGTCTGCCATTGATTCACTGGTGACCTTTTCTCCAGCCGAAGAGTAATAGTCAGTTATTTTGCCGCCGCTATGTATCTGAGCTGCTCCCTTAGGAGTGCCTAGGCAGATAGAAAGATTTTTCATTGAGCCGCCATATCGAGGAAGATTATGGCCTTTAAAGCGAACAACGGAGATCAGCGAGTCGTAGTCAGAGAGTTTAGAGCCAGTGATAAAGGTTTTGAGGTGATAGCCTTCTTTTACCGGAAGAGCAATTTCACCTTCCGAATCTAGAATCTCAATGGGACCAGCCTTGTCGAAACCGTTGGCTTTTGCGGTTGCCAAATGTGCTTGTGTATTGCTGCGGGCATTGTCGAAATAGTTGCTGTCGATCATAGTACCTTTGACATTATCAATCAGTGGTTTTAACAGCATCGGGTTAATTTTTACGGCACTATCCCGGACATTGGAAAACGTCATTTTGATGCCGACTTTCCCAGAGGTTTTGTACTGACTGGCTTCTAGGAGTTTGAGCATGGCCTGAGCAGAAACCACCGGACTATAGAGCACAACAGGCGCATTTTGGTCTTGTGTCAGGTGAGGAAGTTTTAGGTCTGCAATCGGCGTGTTGGCTAAGAAGTTTTCTTGAGCATAAACGGCAGAACCCAAGGTACCGCTAAAGCTAAGAAGACTGAACATACCAAGGTTGTTTAGAAGTTTTCTTCGTTTCATTTTCTCTCTCGGAAAAGCAAGTTGATATTAAAATCAAAGCACATTCAGCTAATGTTTTACGGTCCAAACCTTGTCTAAAAAGTTAGCCATGAATCCGTAGTGCTCTTTGGTTTCCGGAGCTTTGGGAACCAAATAGTATTGAGCATGCGAGAGGCCTTCATAGACAATCAAGTCTGCAGGAACTTTATTTCTCAATAAGTTGCGATGCATTCTGACGGTATTACTTAAAAATAAGTCGCGAGTCCCGGAAATCAGCAGCGTTGGCGGATATGCCTTCAGCGTGTCATTGGAAGCATTGACCGGCGACAGCAGTGGCGAATGGTAGTCATGACCATTTGCATAGGCTTTTGCTGCCGCATCTATCATTCCATCGTATGTGCCGAGAATATTGTCAATCTTGTCGTTGACAAAATAGGTGTCGCCTTTCTTGCCGAGTTCAGACCATGGAGTGCCGGCGATAACTGCAGCGGGCATGGGCAGTTTATTTTGATGCGCTTGAATAGGCAGAATAAGAGCCATTCCGCCCCCCGTAGACGTTCCAAAAACAGCGATGTCCTGTGGATTGTATTGAGCAAGAAGAGCCTTATAGACTGTAAGAGCGTCATCAATGGCGGCGGGGAAGGGGTGTTGAGGCGCCATGCGGTAGTCAACGCAAACGAGCTTATAACCTTCTAGGGCCGCCATTAAAAGAGCCTCGCCAAGTCCGGAACGCCCATGTCCTAGAACATAGCCGCCTCCGTGGAAATAAAGAATTACCTTATTTTCGGCATTCTTTTTAATATGTTTCGGCTGAAGAATGAAGACAGGAATGCCATTCATTTTTTCTTCGAAGATTTGTACGCCTAGAGATTTGGCCAGCTTAATATTATTTGGCGTAGCTGAAGAAATATAGCCTTTTTGAATTTTCTCCCAATCTTCTGTCGTTTGAGGCGTCTGAAGCCAGAAATTAGAAAGTGGAGTACTGACTGCGGCTGTCAGTTCAGGACTTAAGTCGGAATGGATTGGGATCCCGGATGCTGAAGCAATTGTTCCTTGGATACCAAGGACGATGGAGAGAAGAATAAGCGATTTTGTCATAAAAACTCCTACAGTCCGTTAACAACGGCAAGAGCGTTTAGTGTCCTTGGAAAGCCATTGAGAGGAACGGCGATCTGTAATGCGTCAACGAGATTTTGCTTTGTGTATCCTTCCTTCAGATTTGCTGCTCCATGGGCCTTTAACTGCGATTCACAAGCACCTAAAGCGGCAATGCAAGAGAAAACGGCTAATTCTCTTTCTTTAATACTCAGGCCGTTTCGCGTATAAAAATCACCGAAGCAGTAACCGGACAAATCCTCAATCATCAGCGGTTTCATATTGTCGGATGTATTTTTGTGCATTTGAGTAATAGTATCGCCAAAAATAGCCGTCTGGACTTCAATACCTTTTTCGAGTCGGTTGTCATCGTTGACAGTGGTCTGAGAAGGGAGAGGAAGCTCAATGGAATTTTCTTTAAATGCTATATTAACGCCTCGCATTGTCTGTTCGACTCGGCCAATTCCGACATAAGGCGCGGTTTGGTATACAGCCTCTCGGACGACTAGCGGTTTTATTCCGGCCTTAAGAGCATCGGAAGCAATCTCCCGTGCTTGATTTTCAAGAGCCTGGGCCGAGCATACTGCAAGAAGAGTAACGAATTTCTCTTCTAAAGTGAGGCTCATCCCACGAGAGTCCAAAGAGAGAAGACGATTTTTAATATTAAGTAGGTCTTGGTCAGGAGAAATTGAAGTCTCAGAAAGCGGTGCCGGCGAAGCCAATGCTCCTGTTGTTCCAACGACTGATGCAAGCAGTAGATGCCGTCTGAAAAATTTTGGCATATTGAATTCCTTGTTTATTGTCTAGCGATTTCGATTTGAATGCAGGTCTAACCATATGATTAGTCTAAGAAAAATAGCTAATTATTTCCAATAAGAATTTATAATGGAAATAATGCATAAAATTCATAAATTATCGACAAGCTATGGATCTCAAAGTTCTAAAAGCATTTTTGACTGTCTGTAAGACCGGCAACATAACAAAAGCAGCTGAGGAAATTTATTTATCGCAACCGGCTCTATCTCGGCAAATTCAAGATTTGGAAGAGGAGCTCGGCTGCAAACTTTTGAATCGTCACACTCGAAGTCTGTCTCTTACAGAAAACGGTTATTTGTTTCAGCTAAGAGCCCAAGAGATTTTAGAGCTGAGTGCTCAAGCCAAACGTGAGCTTTCGCATCAAGGCGAACTTGGCGGAGTTGTCTTGTTAGGTGTAGTCGAGAGCTCTGTGATGGAGTTTCTTTCGAAAAAAATAAAGAAGTTCCGAGAAAAACATCCTCGAATTAGATTCCAGATTCATTCGGCAGCAGGAGATGATCTAAGAAGGAAAATAGATTCAGATAAACTGGATCTTGCAGTCTTGATTGAGCCGGTGGAAGTCGCTAAGTACAAGAGTGTTCCGTTAGAGACGAAAGAGCGGTGGGGTCTTGTGGTGAGAGAAGACTCCATTGAACCGGAGCGGTGTGCTTTTTCCAAAAAAGAGGTTGCATCGTTGGAACTAATTCTGCCGTCCCGAGACATTGTTGTCGAAGAGATTTGTGAATGGCTCGGTGTTCAGGAAAAAGATCTGAAGATTGTTGCCTTGCATAACCTTCTATCTAATGCAACAGCCATGGTTCAAAACGGTCTTGGTTCATCACTATGTATCGAAGGGAGTTTTACCAATCGCGGCTGCCCGGGATTGCGTTTTGTACCAATTGAGCCAGAAATGACATCAGGTCATGTTTTGATTCGGAAAAAGAATAAGCCACTAGCCAAGACTGCCGAGTTGTTCTGGGAATTTTTAGAAGAAGAAATCAGAAAAGAGCGTGAAGTTTAGAGCTGATAGCGGGCCAAACTTCCTTGCTCTAGGATCGGCTGAATTCTTTTCTGGATCAAAAATACAGAGAGATATTTATAATTGCGAATAATTCTCGATATCATCTTAATCCCGAAAGAACGACTGAAAAAATAAGCAAGGAGAAAATCATGGCGTCATTTGAGATGGGTGTGCAACTTCTGAAAAACTTGCTTATTAAGAAGAGCTACTCAGCTTTTTTTGCAGAAGAAAGCGATGCCTTACACAAAGCTTTTCCAGCAAAAGCAACGGTTCATGCAGGTCCGTTCGGAATTCCCATGTTGTGGAACTCAGCTCGAAACTTCCTGGAGAAAAAGTCGTTTGAAGCTAGAAAAACAGAAGGAATTGCTTATGTGCATATTCCTTTTTGCGAAAGTCGCTGTCTTTTCTGCATGTTCTACCAAAATCCATATTCGCAAGAGGCTTCGAAGGCGTATACCGACACGTTGATCAAAGAGTTTGAGCTGTGGAACGATCGAGCGGCTCAGACTTCTGCTCCTATCAAAGCTCTTTATTTCGGAGGCGGTACGCCCACGGCCTTGGAGGCCGAAGATATCAAGCGAATCTTAACCTCTGCACAAAAGAATCTGCCGCTTACTAAAGACTGCGAAATAACATTCGAAGGCCGCGTACACGGTTTCAATAATGAAAAACTTGAAGCATGCTTAGAAGGAGGCGTGAATCGTCTATCCATCGGAGTTCAGACATTTAATCCGAAGATCCGGCGCGAAATGCAGCGGTTGGATACTCCCGAATTCATCATTCGCCGTTTGGAAGAAATTGGTTCTCACGACAATCTTGCAGTGATCATCGATCTCCTCTTCGGATTTCCGGGACAGAAAGGAAAGATTTGGACAGAAGATTTGAGAGTTGCGGCGGAGCTTCCCATCGACGGAGTGGATTGCTATCAGCTGAACGTTTTTGAAAAATCTCCTTTGAACACTCGCATCAAATCCGGACAGTCTGAACCTGCAGCTTCTTTGGCGGAGGCCGCTGATATGTTTGCCGAAAGTGTTGAGAAGTTTTCTTCTCATCCCAATTGGCATCGTTTGACCAATACACATTGGGCTAAAACGCCGCTGGAACGCAATCTCTATAACCGTTTGGCAAAAGGACCCTCTGATTGTCTTCCATTTGGTTGCGGCGCTGGTGGCAAGCTGTTCGGATACAGCTGGATGCAAGAACGAAAAATAGCAAAGTGGAGCGAGATGGTTGACAAAGGACTGAAACCGGTTTTTGTCATGATGAAGCCTCAAGAACATTGGACGCTAATGCGGACCTTAGCAAGTAGCGTGGAATCAGGTCCTTTTAACTTGCGAGAAATTGGAGACAATTTCAATGTTGATATTGAAAAGCCTTTGAAACCGGTGATGGATCAATGGATTAAAGCCGGTCTTTTAGAGAAATCCGGTGACATCTATAACCCAACGGTTGCCGGCCAATTTTGGTATGTCACTATGGCACAACTGGCCACCGAAGCTCTGACTTTGGCAATTTCTAAGGATGACTCTTTTAAGGCTGATCCGATTACTCAGAGCGTATATTCGCCAAATCAGGCAGAGGCTTGGTTGAAAACTATTAATAAGAGAGAAGCCGAATAGGTGAATAATCAGAGCTGAAGTGCAGCGCTTTTTCCGGCAATTCTTCCCATCACTAATGCGTCCGTACAGCTGTGAGAAGGAAGGCGAGAGGAGCCGAAGATTCCTCCCGTAACCTCTCCAGCGGCATAGAATCCTGGGATGATGTCTTCGTTTCCCGCTGCCTTTACCTGACCCATGCCGGTGATATCCAAACCTCCCATACAGTGATGGACTTTCGGAACCAGAAGAATTGCATGCCATGTAGTACTGATTACTCGATTGTCTTTGTATTTTTTCAATACCGTTTCACATAACTCTTGAAGAGGTATGTCTAGGTCGATGCTCAATTCTTTAAGCGAGGAATATTCGTGGATGATTCCTTGCCTTATAAGAGAATTGAGTTCGGATGGATCAAATCCGCTGACTATGGACTCGGAGGCCGGAAGAATGGCGGCGATTTCATGTTTTTGACTTCGGGCGGCCAATAAAGATTCTGTTCTTTCTTTGTGAGAAGCAAGCGAATCGGTAACAGGTTTGCCGGTTTTAGTGGAAAGCCAAATTCCTCGAGATAACGTGACATATTCAATGAAGGCCCAGCTTTGTCCCAGAAAAATTTCCTCACTGCTGTTCCAACTCATTACTTGGATTTTATCGAGGTCAACGGCTTTTGCACCTATGCGCAGGGCTTCTTGGAGAGCTTCTGACGTGGCTCCAGGCTGGTTGCTTGTAGGTAGATTGGGAGTGAGTAATTTGTTAGCCTTCTGGCGAAAGGCAATATCGGCACTGAATCCACCTGTCGCGAGCACAATGCCTGAGTTAGCTTTTAGCGTGGCCGTTTTTCCAGAAGAAGGATTAGGAAATTCGTACCCCGTCCTGACTTGTACGCCTACAACTCTGCCTGAGGAATCCAATAGAATTTCTTCCAACATACAATTGCTTCGTAAATCGGCTTTAAGTCTGTTGGCTGTATCTAATTCTGCTTGGATAATGGCCGAGCCAGAACGTAAAGTATTCATAATGCCTCTGGGATAAGTTTGGCCCGAGTCATTCTGGATCCGATCCATGACCCACTCAACGCCCAATTCGTCTTTTGTCCATTTCCATGTTTCTAACGCATTGAAGCAAACGGCTTTTGTATGACTGGAAGCTCTTTGTCCCGAGGCTCTTTCTAGATCTTGGAGCATAATTAGAGGTGAGTCTTCAAGAATCCCACAGGTTCTCTGAACCGGAGAATCTGGAACGGCCATATCGCCGGCACATATCATGGAATTTCCACCGAAGGCGTCCATTTTTTCGATGACCAGGACAGAAGCTTTATTTTTACGGGCTTCGATTGCGGCAGCCAAACCGGCAAAGCCTGAGCCAACGATGATGACATCGAACTCAGCGTTCCAAGAATTATTCTTAGCAAAAAGAATGGGAGAAAAGAGGGGAAGGGCTGAGACGCCAGCAATTTTTAGAAAAGACCTTCTCTCAAGCATTTTTACTTAGCCTCTCAGATTTTTCCATTGCTGATAGCACTCTGCGATTTCAGCCGTTGAATGAACATTCAGTTTTCGATAAATCTGGACTCGATGGCCGTAAATAGTTTTGGGAGTGATGCCGAGACGCTCAGCGATTTCTTTGTTCAAAAGGCCTTTTGCAAGAAGCTTAACTACGGCAAGTTCCTTCTCAGTAAGCGTATCGAAAGCATGGACTATCTCTTGAGGTTTTAGAAAGTTACCTTTCTTTTGGTTGTCCGAGGCGACGGCTTCAGCGACTTTTTCAAGAAGCTTTTGGCTGTTTACGGTTTTGGGAAGAAAGTCTTCTGCGCCATTTTTAACAGCTTGCACCGCCATTTCTATGTCTCCATGAGCCGAGAAAAAATTATTGGCACGGTGGCTCCTTCTGTAGTTAGGCGTTGTTGCATTTCCAATCCGCTCATGCCTCCCATTCTGACGTCAAGAATTAAGCATCCAGGAATTGAACGAGCGTCTTGCGCAAGGTAGTCTTCTGCGCTTTCATAAGATACAGTTTCCCATCCCGCTGTCTGCAGCAAGTACTCCAGGGTCTGCCTCAGATCCTTATCATCATCCACAATTCTGACCATTGGTTTCTTTCTGGAACTCACGTTCTTCCCCCTTTTTATTGGTTGTTTTGGACTGGAAATTTAATTTCGAAAAAGATTCCGCCGCCTCTGCGTTCTCTTACGTCGATTTTCGCCAGCATGCTTTCCGCCAAAGTCTGAATAATTCCTAAGCCTAATCCCAAGCCGGATTCTTTCGAGGAAGAAGCGGAGAACTGTTGAATGTTCTTCAATCTCTCCTTAGACAAAGGTACACCGTTATTTTCCACAATCAGCACAAGGTTTTGCGGTTGTCGGCGTATGCTTACCGAGATAAGAGGATTAGAGGTTAGAAGAGCGGCTTCGGATGCGTTTTTTAAGAGATTAAGCAAGATGATCTCGAGCTCAACTTTCTTTGCTTTCATCGAGCAGTCTCCAGAGCTTTGGAATGTGAGCGGATGATGCCAATTTCTCACCAAACAGAAGTCATTGCATATCTCTCTGGCAAGAACGGACAAATCAAGCTTTTCCGTCTTAACTTCTTTTCGCCGTGCGTAATTTCTGACATGCTCGATAATAACATTGGCTTTTTTAGCCTGTTTATCCACTTCTTCGAGGTGTTCGTCTATTTCGAAAAGGAAGTCAGGATTTCCTTGTTCTATTGCGAAATCTTCGATTTTTTTACGTAAGGCATAGTTCATATGAATAATACCCGCTAGGTGATGTTTCATTTCGTGGGCAACTAATGTGGAGAGCTGTCCTACGATGCCGCTTCTTTCGAGATTCTCAACTTTTTCGGTTTGCTTATAAAGTTTTACTTGGATTTCTTTTTGACGTTTAAGTGCATACTGAAGCTGCTTGGTTCTTTGCCGAACCAAAAGCTCTGCGAGAGTCCCATGAAGAATTAGGAAAAGGATTAAGAAGCAGCCGGCAATGATGACCCATCGGTACTCATCCCAAACTCTCTTAAAGCTCCAATAGCGAAGATACTCGAATTTTCCGAGTTTTAACAGTTCCAACAAAACTTCGACAGAACTCATGTCAGGAGCAACCGACCAGTGCTGACCCCAGCCGTTGATGGGCTTGGACAGAAGAACGCCGAGTATTTCTCGGACAGCATTGTTAGGGGCCGTGGGGGCGGCCGCAATAATTTCGTTTGGATAAAGACTGCCCGTAGCGACAAAGCTCCTTTCTTCAGCAGAGGCTGGAAGAATTCGGAAGTCCTCTGAAAGATCTTCTCCGTCGGCTATTTTTTTATCCGACAAGTAGTTGGCTCGGACGATGGCTGCTTCTACCTCTCCCCGCGTTAGCTTTTTAACAGCCCTTCGTGCTTCTGTAATGCCTTCGAAAGACACCCTAGAGAAAAATTTATCAGGATCTTTTTGGAGTTTTGCGATCTCAGCTTGTACCGGTATATAACTAGAAAAGTCATTAGCGGTAGTGGCAGCGACGGATTTGCCTTCTAAATCGCGTAGAGATTTGTAAGAAGAGTCTTTTTTGACTAAAACCGCTCCTCCGGTTGCTCGATCAGGATCTTTTTCTCCTCGGGAGACGATGGTTGCCAAAACACGCATAGACGGCTCATTAATGGAGCCAAGGAGAAGCGGAGAGCAGATAACGAAATCCAGTTTTTTCTTTTTAACTTGGTCCCGTATTTCAGTACTGCTTAAAAACTGTGTTTTAAATGAGAACTGCGGCAGCTTCCATTGAAGGTAGCGGGCGGTGTCGCGTATGAAATTGCCTGCCACCCAAGGAGGAGCATTGACCGCGATGCCGATGTTCAGTACCTGCCGCTCCAAGACTGAAGCGGCGGCAGACACGTTTAAGGCTAACGCGAAAAAAAGAATGCAGAAAACGCGAAATAAAGGCATGAAATGATTTTAGGAGACAGCGATTTTTCTAGAAATCCGTAGTACTCCTAAAGTTCAGAATCTATTTGACCTTGAAATCGAAGTTATGACATTGGTTGCAGAAATTGACTGATTTCTCATGACCGTAGTGACAGTTAATGCAGTCCAGTTTGTCTTGATAATGAGGAGAAACGTGAGGATTCTTTGGCTGAACATTTTTTGTTTTTTCGACAAGCGCTCCCGTAGGATGACAAACTGTACAGTTTTGAATTGTCGGCTCTGCAGGTTCTTTTTCCTTCCCGTGGCAGGCTTCACATTTCACTCCTTTAGAGATATGCGTATCTGCTAAGAAAACGGGTTTATCCTGAGCAAAAGAGAAAGAAGAGAATAGCATCAAAGCGGCTAAAAGAGGCAAGACTTTCATAGGATCACCGAAAAGAAGAGAGAGAGCCCCCCGCCGGGGGACTCTCCTAATTCAAGAAGAAACAGAATTGAATTAAGAGGCTTTTGCTGCACTCTTACCGGCAATTCTTCCGGTTACCAAAGCATCTAATGTACCGTTATCGCCCATACGGACAGCTCCGTGGGTGCCCCCACAGCATTCTCCAGCTGCAAAAAGACCTGGGATGGGTTTGTCGGTTGAGATATCAAGAACGGCACCGTCCAATGTAGTTTTAATACCGCCCATGGTGTGGTGAATCTTCGGACTCATTTCCGCTGCATACCATGGGCCGCGAGTCAGCTCGATCGAGTTTGGTGTGAAATTACGATTGAATTTTGCATCCTTACCAGCCTTAACGAAACCGTTGTATTCAGAGATTTCGGCTTTCAAAGCGTCAACCGGAATATTCCAATCTTTAGCCAAAGCTTCTAAAGAGTCATATTTTTTCACGAGGTTGCGTTTAAGAACTTCTTCGCGGTAAGTAGGCTTTCTTTTTAGTACAGAGTTGACATTCCAACTGTCATCCGTGCCGATCGCAATGCAATGACGGCCTTTTCCTTGTTCAACTAAAATTGCGTCAGATGCAATCTTTCTATTTGTGGTTTCGTCAACGAAACGCTTGCCTTCAGTATTGACCCACAGTCCGCTTTCGCCGCAGACATCAGAGGAGTAAATCCATCCCATGCCCATTCCTTTTTCTAAAGGATTGTTCCAAGGAGTACATTGAATCCAGTCAGCCTGAATAATGTTTGCGCCGATTCTGGAGGCTTCTCTCCAAAGTTCAGCTGTAGCACCCGGCTGATTGGTTGTTTGGAATGTAGCGGTGAGTTTCGGATCTAATGTAGAACGATACTTAACGTCGGCGCCGAAACCGCCGTGGCAGAGAACAACAGCTCTCTTAGCTTCAATATATTTGACTTTGCCGGAACCTTCTTTTGGAAAACGGTAGCCTTCGCGAACCTTTAGACCAACAACTCTGCCGGTAGCCGGATCACGGATGATGTTTTCAACATAAACTCGTGTACGCGGCTTAACACCGAATTTCTTATCCAAGTAAGCGGCTTCTTTGTTGACATACTCTGAGCCGGAGCCGTTAATGGTGGAAACGCATCTGTTGAAGGAATGGCCGCCTGTCAGACCCACGCCGTCAGAATATTGGACGCCGAGAACATCTTTACACCAGTTGAAATTGGACAATGTGCTGTGGGAGACAAGCTTGACTCTTTCTGGATCGTTGAGGTACAGGCCGTTCCGGAGCATATCGGCTTCCAAAACATCTTCAGAGTCGCCTTTGATATTAGCGGCTTTCTGGTGCGGTCCGCCGATAACTACAATATCACCGCCGTTGATGATGGAGTTGCCTCCGATAGTTGGCATTTTTTCAAGAACCACTACCTTAGCTCCAGCTTCAGAAGCCTCAATAGCAGCGGCTAAACCAGCAAAGCCGGAACCCACGACGATGACGTCAGTGCTTTCGTCCCATTTTTCCGGTTTCGCAACTACAACCTGAGCGCATGCGGGTGCTACCAGGCCGATTGCGGCTGTGCCGACTACTGCGGTGAGCGATGATTTGAGAAATGATCTTCTTGTATTGCGGTTTGTCATTTGAGTTTCCTTTTGAGAGGTTTGAGGTTTGTTCCCGATGGAAAAATGATATGTCCCGACATATCCCGGGATATTTGATACAGATCAAAGAACCTTCACTTTCTTTGAGCACGCAGAAACAGAGCATTCTCCGTGGCTAGTATCGAAGCACTGGTAAAATGGAAGTTCATTTTTCAATTTCCTTCGGAAAACTATATGTACAAAATCGTTTTGATGAGACACGGTGAGAGCCAGTGGAACCTCGAAAATCGTTTCACGGGTTGGGTAGATGTTGATTTGACAGAAAAAGGCCGTAAAGAGGCGGCTCAAGCCGGGAAGCTTCTCAAAGAACAAGGCTTTGTCTTTGATCTGTGCTACACCTCCGTTCTCAAAAGAGCTATCAGAACACTTTGCATTGCCCTTGACGAACTTGATCAGCTCTATCTCCCAGTCATCAAAGACTGGCGATTGAATGAAAGACATTATGGTGCTCTTCAAGGTCTTAACAAGAAAGAAACTGCTGAGAAGTTCGGTAATGAGCAGGTGATGATTTGGCGCCGCTCCTACGACACTCCTCCTCCGGCCTTGTCCAAGGAAAGTCCTATGTGGCCGGCAAACCAGCCCCGCTACCGTCTGGAAGACCCTGAATTAATGCCTTTAACCGAGTGTTTAAAAGACACTGTTAAGAGAGTGGTGCCATACTGGGAAAATGAAATTGTTCCTAAGATTCGTGACGGTAAACAAATTCTGATCACGGCTCACGGTAACTCTTTGCGCGCTTTGATTAAGCATTTAGACAATATCAGTGATGCTGACATTGTCGGTTTGAATATTCCGACGGGTACTCCTCTCGTGTATGAATTGGACGAGAACATGAAACCAATTAAGAGTTATTACCTCGGCGATCAAGAAGCTATCAAAAATGCAATGGCAGCAGTAGCTGCTCAGGGTAAGGCAGGAAAGTAAACTGAAGACTCCGTTTGTTTTGAAGACAGCTGTTGCTTTATTGATGGCAGCAGCGTTTTCGTTCAGCATAATTTCCCCAGGTTTTGCTGCACCGAGCGCAAAACCTGAGCCTGCTTCTAGCCAAAAAAAATCACAAACGGTCAAAAAAACGGTTAAAAAGAAGCCGGCAGCTAAGAAACCTGCGGCAGTTAAAAAGAGCACTTCCGCCAAGACAAGAAGTGCTTCCAAGCAGAGAGTTTCAACAAAAGTTAATAGAAAAAGAACGGCTTCCGCTGCAAGAAATGCGACAGTTAACGATGTTTCTAAACAGAGAAGCCATACCCAAGAAAGGATAGAAAAACTTCAAGCTTCGATGGCCGAAGCACAGACCAATAGAAGCAATATCCAAGCCGAACTGCAAAAATCTGAAAAAGAAATAGGTGAGGTTCGAAAGAATATTCAGAATCTTCAGAAAGAGCGGCGCGTTGTCGAAAGAGATCTCAGAAATCAGCTTAGTCAAAAGAAAAAGATTGAAGAGGCAATGGCGCAGGAAAGAAAAATCCTCGCTGAGATTGATAAACAAAGATTAGAGCAGATGGGACTTCAAGACGCACCTGATTGGCTTGGGAAGTCCGATCCTCACCAAAAAGCTCGGGCAGAAGCTTTGTTGGAACTGTTAAGAAAAAGATCCGAAGCTTCGTATAAGAAGCTGGAAGAGCAGCAGAAACAGCTGGCTAAAATTGTTTATCAATCCCGTGTGTCTGGAGAAAAACTGCGGGATAACGTAAGCAGTGAACGTCAGCAGCAGCAAAAACTTGTGAGCGAAAGAAGAGAACGTCAAAGAACCGTTGTTCGCTTAGAAAAAGATCTTGCTCTTAAAGCAACGACCCTCAAGAAACTGGAGCAGGACGAGAAACGGTTAGCGGGCCTCGTTACTAAGCTGCAGAATCAAAAGAAAACGGCTTATCGTCCTCCGGCGCCTAAGGAGAAAACTAAAGCAACGACGCTCGCTTCTGCTCCTGCCAAGACTTCTGGCGGTCTGGTTTTAGTTTCTTCAGGTATTCCAGTTCTTGGAAAAGTGGCTGCTGCCTATGGTCAAAAACGGGCCGGCGATAAAAATATGGGCAACTGGAAGGGAGTTGTATTCAGTGTTAACGAAGAGCAGCCGGTTAAAGCTGTGCGTGCCGGCAAAGTGGTGTTCGCTGACTACCTCCGAGGGTATGGGAACTTATTAGTGATTGATCATGGCCGAGGCTACTTTACGGTCTACGGGAACAATTCTTCGATGGAAAAAGATATTGGTGATCTAGTCGACGCTGGAGAGGTAATTTCTCATGTTGGTTCAAAAGAAAGTGATCTCTCGGTTTTATACTTCGAGTTACGTCACAATGGAAAACCAATTAATCCAAGCAAGTGGCTGAAACTTTGATACGCTTGAACAATTTTTATAAAAGTTAAATAACTGAATATTATGAAAAGTGGAATCCGTGGCATCATCTTAGTGACTGTGGGGATGATTGCCGGTGCAGTGATCGGCGCTGTTACTGCCGAGCCCGTTGCTAATAAGAAAACGACTCTTCCCTTAAGTGAAATCAGACAGTTCACGGATATTTACGGAGCTGTTAAACAATTCTATGTTGAGCCTGTATCAGATAAGAAATTGATGAAGGAAGCTATCTCCGGAATGCTTCATGGGCTCGATCCTCATTCAGCTTTCTTGGATGAAGAATCCTTCAAAGAGCTGCAGGAAGGAACGCTGGGGGAATTCGGAGGATTAGGCATAGAAGTTACCTCCGATCCTTCTGGGGTTAAGGTTGTGACTCCAATTGATGATACCCCAGCAGCAAATGCAAACATTCGTGCTGGAGATATTATCTACAAGATTGACGGCAAGCTCATTAGAGACACTCCTTTGAATGACGCTGTTAAGATGATGCGCGGCAAACCGAATACCACCATCGATCTTTCTATTCTTAGAAAGGGCGAGAGGGCTCCTTTGAACATCAAGCTGACCCGCGCCATCATCAAAGTTAAATCCGTCAAATTCAAAGCACTTCCGGACCATATGGGTTATGTTCGCATTTCCCAATTCCAGGAAAGAACCAACTCGGAATTGGCTAAAGCCATCAATGAGTTGGCGAAGACAGACAATTTAAAGAATGGTTTGATTCTAGACTTACGTAATGACCCGGGCGGTTTGTTAAATGCGGCTGTCGGTGTGTCGGCGGTATTCTTGCCGAAAGGTGTTTTAGTTGTCTCCACTAAGGGACAAGTCGAAGAAGCTAAAAAAGATTATCTTACGGTCCCAGCCGATTACAGAACCACAAAGGACGACGAACTCATTGAGCGTTTGCCGGCCCTTGTGAAAAAGATTCCATTAGTCGTTTTGGTTAACGGGGCTTCCGCAAGTGCCAGTGAAATTGTTGCCGGTGCATTGCAGGATCATAAACGGGCTGCTATCTTAGGAACCAAGACCTTTGGAAAAGGTTCTGTTCAGACGGTTATCCCGTTAAGAGGAGAGGCTAAGAATACAGCCATTAAGCTGACTACGGCCAGATACTTTACGCCAACCGGGCGCAGCATTCAGGCAAAAGGTATTGAGCCGGACGTAGAGGTAAAGGACACTGCGGACGGGAACTTCTTAGATTTTGATATTCGCGAGGCTGATCTCGCAAATCACTTGGAAGTTGCCGAAGATAAGAGTGCACCCAAGCCGGTTCCTGTAAATGCAGGCAAGCAAAAACCAACAGGGCAAATTAAAGAAAAAGTTCTTGACCAGAAAGGACAAGAGAAAAAGCCTGCACCGAAATTTTACAAGTACGGTGATCCTGATGACTACCAGCTGCAGCAGGCGGTTAAGTATTTAAAGGAAAAACCTAATACTCTTCAGCCAGCAAAAAATCCGAGGATTAAAGAACATATAGAACCTTTGACGCCTCAGAAGAAATAGCTGAAGATACTATCCACAAAACAATTGACCTCCTTGCCGAAAAACAAGGAGGTTTATTGTTGGCGGAGAAAAAATCTTAATTACGAATTCCTAACGCAGTGCAGACGAGTTTGTCGACTGCTTCAGAATCATACTGATTGCGGCGCATTCCTTTCGAGAAAATTACCCATTGGCCGAGAATGAGGGAGAACAACAGTTCACTTCTGATTTGGACATCGTAGTCAGAGAAAATTTCCATCTGAGCAACGGCAAGGTTCAAAGACTGTTTAAGCTGGGTCCGTAATTTGCCGAAAAGAAGATTGAGTCTTTGCTGAAGGCGTTCATCTTCTTGCGTGAGAAAGTCTCCGCACATCAAAATTACCATGCCGGGATTTGAGTGTGTCAGGCCGATTAATGTTGTTGCAATTAAACGGGCCTGGTGTATTCCGGACGGGTTAGCTTGATGAATCTGATTTACCGCCGTAAATACCGCACTTTCTACATAAGCAATCAAAGCATCATACATCTGGGCCTTACTGGCAAAATGCCGATATAAGGCGGCTTCTGAAAGGCCTAGGTGAGCGGCCAAGACCTTAGTTGTAATGTGTTTATGTTTAGAGCTCTGAAGCAGATCCACAAGGGCCTTCAGTATCTCCAGTTTTCTCTCGCCTGGTTTGGCTTTACGTGTTTTAGTTTTTGGGATTTCTTCTTCCATTCTTATTCCGATTTAATCATCGTTCCCACGCCTTCAGGGGTAAGAATTTCTAAAAGGAGGCAGTGATCAACTCGGCCGTCAATGATGTGAACGGCTTTGACGCCATTCTTGGCTGCTTCTAATGCGGAGGAAATCTTCGGATACATACCTCCGGAAATAGTCCCATCCTCGAATAGGCAGTCGATTTCTTTTGACGTTAAACCTGTAATCAAATTGCCTTCTTTATCCAATACGCCCGGAGTATTGGTGAGCATGACGAGCTTCTCTGCTTTTAATACTTCAGCCATTTTGCCGGCTACAACATCAGCGTTTATGTTGTAAGCAAGCTCATCCTCACCTAATCCGACGGGTGAGATGACAGGAATAAAAGCATCTTCCTGGAGAGCTTTTACGACTGCCGGATTGATGGATTCAATCTCGCCAACCTGTCCAACGTCATAGAATTTCTCAGGATTTTGGTAGTCGCGGAGCTTCAAACGTTTGGCTTTAATTAAACTGCCGTCCTTACCATTAAGGCCGACGGCCTGTCCGCCGAAGCTATTAATCAATGTGACTAAGTCGCCTTGGACTTGGCCGCAGAGGACCCATTCAACTACTTCCATTGTCTCTGCATCAGTGACACGCATTCCTTGAATAAACTCGCTTTCTTTGCCGACTCTCTTCAAGGCCTGTCCAATTTGTGGACCGCCTCCATGCACGATAACCGGGTTCATTCCAACCAACTTTAGAAGCACCACATCACGTGCGAAAGCACGCTGAAGACGCTCATCGGTCATAGCGTTGCCGCCGTATTTAACCACGATAGTTTTGCCATGAAACTTCTGGATGAATGGCAAAGCGTCAGATAAGATTTCCGCCTTCAATTTGGCAGGAACGTATGCGTTGCTAAGGTTACTCATAGTCTTCAAGCAAAATGGGAACACGAATTTAATAAGCGTGAATACTACCATTCAAGGAAGGTAGAATAAAGTCATACAGGTATTCATTTGAGGACATTACCAATGAAGCAAAGTTTTGAGTTGTCTGGTGTAAATTGCATGCATTGCGTCGAAAGAGTGAAGAAGGCTCTTGAGCCGCTGGCAGAAAGTGTTGAAGTCACTTTGTCACCGGCACTTGCTGTTTTAACGGTTAAAGAACCGGTGAGCCTCGAGAAAGTTAATAAAGCTCTTGCTGAGGCTGGCGATTACAAGGCTGTAGCTCTGAACTGATCTAAGTTCTTCGAAGCACAAAAAACCTCGATCTCATATAAAAGACCGAGGTTTTCTGTTTGGAGGAAGATTAAATTTCGAAAGTTCCTTTAACTAGGATTTCCTTATCTTTCATCATCAGCTTGCCTTTGCTGAAGACGTGTTTAAGTTCCCAGTTCTGATCGAACAGGCATAGGTCAGCACTGCATCCGCCGTAAAGTTCACCTTTGCCTGTAAGTTCCAGGCCGCGTGCAACGTTTCTTGTTAGAAGCGGCAGAACCTTTTCAGGAGAGTGGCCGCGCTCAATCAATTTCTTGAGGTCTCTAAGGTTGCAGGCTACTCCGCCAACACCTAGGCCTACCATTTCGCCTTTGTCGTTGAAGCGAGGAACCGATCCGTGCCCGTCAGAGCTGACCGTAATCAGGCTCGGCTCAATGCCTGCTTCCCAAGCTGCCTCAACAGCATCTGCGGGGCTGCCAAAGCAGCAGGATCCGCCGGTGGTGATATCGATGCGGCCGCCGGCTTTAGCAAATTCCAAGGCTTTCTCAAACACATATGGGTCGCGAGCACAGTGTGTCGGACGAATATGGCGGATCGGGAAACCGCGTTTGATGATTTCTTCATAAATTTCAAAGGCCCCGTGGACGTTGCCGGTATGAATGTGAAGAACGCCAATCTTGCCTGCGATCATGCCTCCGACTCGAATATCAGTGAGCAGATGAAGGACTTGTTCGACTGTTGGGAAAGAAGAACGATGGTCGCCTAAAGCAATTTTTACTCCAAGAACTTCCGGCACCATAAACAGATCGCCTTTGACGCTTCCAGTCAAAGTGGTGGGCGGGAAAGCATAGTTGCTCGTATACATCCAGGCTGTGACACCTTCTGCAGTCAAGGCGCGGACTTTAGCCAGAAGATTCTCAATCGAACGTGTAACACTGTCAGTGCCGGAGACGCCGACGACACTAGTCGTACCGCATTCAATCAATTCACTGAGCATAATTTCCGGAGTGCGGGTCTTCGGGCCGCCTTCGCCGCCGCCTCCAGTGACGTGAATGTGCTGGTCAATGAATCCCGGCGTCAGGATCATTCCTTTTGCATCCAGTGTTTCTAACTCCGGAACAGAGACGTTTAAGTTTTCTCCAATCGCTGCAACCTTATCATTAACTACGAGGATGTCTTTAATGCCCAGATCATCAGGGCTGTAGACATGAGCATTTTTGATGAGTAATGCCATTAGGTTCTCCTTAGTGATTTAGTTGAAAATAAGGCTAGATGCTACAGAAACAATCATAGCGATGATCATCACAGGAATAGTTCTGCGGATAAGAGCTATAGGTGTGAGCCCTGTGATGCCGGAAACAGCAATAATGACACCGGCAATCGGGCTCATTGTGCGTGCAATACCGGCAGAGAGCTGAACTGGAACTGCTAAGGCTAATGTCGGGATGCCGACTGATGCTGCAGCTTCCGGAAGAAGAGGAGAAAATGCAAAGAAAGCTGCATTGCCCGAACCGGTAACGATGGTGGCGATAATCATGATGCAGAGCATTACAAAGAGCATCACAAATAAACCTGCATTCTGCATAGAGGCAGCTGCCTGAATTAATGTGGTGATGCCGCCGACTTTGTTTAATCCAAGAGCGAACAGTTCAGCGCAAACAATCAAGCTAACGGTGGATGTGAAAACTTTGCCCATGCCTTCAAAGATCGCTTGAGAGTCCTTGCAGCATAGTTTGAAGTCTCTTCTGGTGAGAATGTCGACAATCAAAGAGATGATTAACGAGACGATGATGGCGGTGACCAAAGAGAGTTTGATGCCCTTGTAAACTAGCGGCGAAAAGATTATCAAGAGGAACAACGGGAGCATCGGGAGGATAGCGTAATAAGCTGGACCTGCACCGGCAAGGGCTTTATTAACATCAAGTTCATCGGATTTTTCATTAACATCGTTAGCTTTGGCGCCTTCTCGTTTGTCGAACCAACGCTGGACGAAGAAGTGGCCGATAGCGACTGAGGCAATGGTGCAGAGAGCGACAGGTCCTTGACCTTGGACGAAGTAAGTTACTACGTCCATTCCGCAAAGATCGGCTGCACGCATGGCGTTGGAAGAGGATGGTCCTAAGTCAAGGCAGCAAGTGGTAGCGATAACAGCAGCTGCGGAAGTTCTAGAAACTCCTAAGGCGACAAGAAGAGGATAGATGGAGGCCATCAACAAAAGACCCAATCCAACCGCAGAGTTAACGAACAAAGCAATAAATTGTCCCACGACATATGTAAGAGCCAGCAGGACATATGGAGAACGAATAGATTGGAGAGGCTTGACGCAGAGTTTTACGAGAGACTTGCTAGCACCGATTTTATCCATATAAACGGCAAAACCTGCAATCGCCATGATGTTCAGGCCCAACCCTGGTAAGCGGCCTTTCACTAAGTTTGTAAAAGCTTGAGCAAGGTCAAAACCGAAAAAACCTGTTGAGGCTTTAGCGGCAACAGGAGCATTGCCCAACATCCCGCCGACTAACAGAAGCGCTAAGCCGATAATCAGGAGAATAATAGGCGGGTAATAATTCTTTAGAACAAAGTAGGCAAGAAGACCAATTGCCAATAAAGTAACAATTACACCAATCATAGTTAGTTCCTTTATTTGTTGGATTTGAGGTAATGTAAGTATTTATTAAAAATTAATTTGTAAGTTAATCTGTCCTTAATTCAGAATTAAATATGAGGTGTATTAAATCAAGAGGAAACACTTATAAAAGCCGAGAAAGTACCAATACAAATCTCAAAAATCCTGGCTTTTATTCCCGGGTAGCTTCTTGGGCTTTTAGAAAGTTAATAATGAGCTGAGTACGATAAGCCGAGCTTTGATCAGGCGTGTATACAGCAAAGACATCTGCAGTCACCGACCACTGAGGAAGGATTTTGACAAGTTGCCCGGTCTTGATGTACGGCTCTATGTCCCAGTCAGAACGCAATACGACACCAAGATCGTTCAATGCCCAGTTGAGTGCGACCTCTCCATTATTGGTTTGCATGGTGGTTTGCGGTTTTACTAATTCTTGACGTGAGCCGTTGGTAAGTCTCCATGTACCGCTGGTTAGTTCGTCTTCTAAGATCATAATGCCGTCAACGTTGTGAAGATCTAAGAAGCGATTGACCGGATGGTTTTGAAGGTACTTCGGAGAACAGCAGAGGTGCTGTTTGTTTCGTCGAATAAGGCTGGCAATCAAACGGCTGTCTTTTAAGCTGCCGACCCGGATAGCTACATCAAAACCTCCTTTGATAATATCCAAATGGGTATCGGACAAAATGAGGTCAAGTTTAATGTTTGGATAAAGTTTTTTGAACTGAGCTAACTGAGAACCTAAAACTTTCCTTCCGTATCCAAACGGCCCATTGATACGGATGGTTCCTTGGAGAGAGTCTCTTAAGGAAGAGATGCTTTGTTCAAGCTGAGAAAGTTCAGCAAGGAGCGCCGAAGTTTTTTCCAGATAAAACTTTCCTTCCTCGGTGATTCTAAGACTGCGGGTAGAACGTCGAATTAGGCTGACACCCAGGCGGCTCTCCAACGCAGCCAGTCGTTGACTGACTGCAGGAGGAGTAATTCCCAGGAACTGAGCAGCATTCTTAAAAGAATCGAAACGGCAAAGCGCCTGAAAAAATTCAATATCAGAGATTCTATCCACCGTCTTTCTCTCTTTTACCAACCGGAGAATCTGGGCCACTCGGCCGTGACCGCTCCATTATTGACCACATGGTAACTGTGGTGCTGTGCGGCCATGGCGCAGGCATGATTCGGCAGGATTCTAAGTTTGGTCCCAATGGGGAAGTCTTCGGGACGAAGCGGCTTTCCAGTCCTATCAACAATGACCCCATGCTTTTGGTTAGCAAGCTTAACGAAAAGATTATCGATGATTTTGCCTTTTACATCACAGACAGCTCCGTATCCGTAGTCGACTGCTTGAGAGGCCGTACCGCGATCGCGCGATAAGGCCATCCAGCCGCCGTCAGTGATGACCCAACCTTTTTCTTTTTGATGACCGATGACTTCAACAAGCAATGAAAGAGCCAAATCTTCTGGTTTGTAGACTCCTACACCTGCCATAACGAGGTCGCCTACGCAATAGACTCCGCAGCGGACTTCGGTGCAGCCATCCCAATTTTCAGCGAAGGTTGCTGTTGGGGTTGAGCCTACACTTATGATGTCAATTTTAAATCCTGCTTCTCTCAGCCGATCTGCCGCTAGTACAATGGAGTCTCGTTCGTTTTCAGCGGCTTTCTTGCAGGCTTCGCTTCCGACACACCCATAGGAGTCCCCGGCGTGAGTGAGAACTCCCACTAGTTTTGCGCCGTCCGATAGTGAGCGTGCTACCTCAATCAAGGTGGAAGATCCAGGCTTTACTCCCGAACGATGCCCGTCGCAATCAATTTCGATGAGCACGGGAATTTCAATTTTTTCTTCTTTACAAAAATTACTTAAAGCTTTAGCGGTGTCAGCGTTGTCTAAGATAAGTTTGAGGTCGCATCCTTTTTTTATCAGTTCTGCGGCTCTAGCAAATTTACTAGGAGCGATCCCAACGGCGTAAATGAGATCTTTAACGCCCCAATTAAAGAAATTTTCGGCTTCAAGAAGGGTAGAGACTGTTGCGGGCCCTTCTGGGGTCATCATTTGGTTAAGAGAAAACTCTTTGCTTTTTCCTGTTTTCAAATGAGGACGCAGGTTCACACCCAAACGTCTGCATTTATTTTTCATCCAGTCGCAATGAGCCTTAAATTTTTGTTCATCCAAGATGAGACATGGAGTTTGCAGTTGACTAATTTCCATTGAAATCTTCCTAACGAGGCACATTTAATTTGCCAAAGTATCGCTTGGATATGCTTCTCTTTTATTAAATTAATTTTATTTCAGAAATAAGAAACAATCGAGTTATTTTGTGCTGACAATTAATACCATAACGATGCGTTACGTTAGTTTAAAGCAAACCGAACAGCGCCAAAGTAAGCGGAAGCGTAACGGCAGCTAATGCCGTGGTAATCAATAAAGCGTTTGCAGTCGCACCTTGCAGAACATTGAATTCCTGGGCCATGATATAAACGTTGACTCCAACAGGCAAGCAGGCCATTAAGCAAGTGGCCTTAGTTTCCAATGGTCCCAGGCCGATTAAATGACACAAAATGAGGACAACCAGAGGCTGAACGCCCAATTTCAACAACGTGATCCAGAGAGAAAAGCCAAGATTGGCGGAAAATCTATATTTTGCAAGACCAATTCCAACTGCAAACAAAGCGACAGTAGAAGCGGAGTTCCCTAATAAATCTGCGGTTGTTTGAAGAGGAACCGGAAGAGTCAACCCAGTTAGGCCCCAGAAGGTTCCTGCGAGAATTCCGACAACAATCGGATTTTTAAGAGTAGAAAGTGTTCCTTTGATGAAGGTTTCTTTTATTGAAGGGCTCTTGTTTCGGCTGATTTCAATTGCGATGGTTGCCAGCGTCCACATCAAAAAACCATTTAAAGAAAAAATAACCGCAATGGAGGGAAGAGCTTCTTGCCCTAGAAGTGAAATCGCGATGGGAATTCCTAACTGGACATTGTTTGAGAAAACGCCGGCCATCCCGAAAATCGTTTGACCTTCTCCGTTTAATTTCAGGAATCGGCTTCCTACTACGCGTCCAATTGCAAAAACAATGAAACAAGATCCGAAGAACGCAATCGCAATAAACCAATTTGGAGGAGGTAAGTGGGTTATATTGCTCATGACGTTAAAAAGCAGCATGGGCAGCGCGATGACAAATGCGTATTTAGATAGGCCGGTGCCGACGGCGTCTGAGAGAAGCTTTAGCTTTGTGCACAGAAAGCCGAGCCCGATAAGGGCAAATAGCGGGAAAGCAACCAAAAAATTCTGTACAAACATTTGTCTTGCGTAGGAAGAGAACGATTCAAAATTAATTTCGATTATTTGAGAGATACTGTAGTTCAATGCAATGACTATCAACGTGTTTGACAGCAAAAAGCTCATTTGAATACAGGAAGATCCTAACCTAGTGGCAGCGAAAAGGAGCGGAGAAGGCTCCTCTCTGAAGAGAACATTTATTCCTGCAGAACCGGCCAGAATTGTTTTTACCTCAGTGAATTAAGAAATTATCTGTAGTTGGCGACTACCTTAATTTGAGCATAAGTATCGATTGATATAGGTATAAATACTTAATTTGCTACTTTATCTCTGTTATCCTCATCTCAAGTCAGCTTTTCTGTGAGGATAAAAATGAGGAAAGCCTTTGGAAAGATTTGCTGTGTATTGTGTTTTTGCTGTGCTTCTTGGGTGTTTGCTTCTTGCGCAAATGCCGGGGTGCATTTTAATTTGAACGTTAACGTTGGTTCACCCGGCTATTACGGCCCGCTACCCATTGTCACAGGGATGGTTCCCCAACTCTGGAACGTCCAGCCGGTAATTGCAGTTGGGCCGGTTGTCGTTAGTACTGAACCAATATATCTGCGTGTTCCAAACTTCCAAAGAAAATCTTGGAGAAAATATTGCCACCGTTATGGCGCCTGCGAACGCCCGGTTTATTTTGTGAAAAATTCTTGGTACGAACACGAGTATCGCCCGCATCATCATCCAAGATATGACGATGATTATTACGAGGATATGGAAAAGCATTGGAAGAAACACCATAAGAAAATGGAGAAGCACTTCCGTAAACACCATAAGCATGACGACGATTGATAGTGTTTGACTAATTAAGACTACTCGGCATTTTCTTTTTTATTTTTATGACTGTACTGTTGCAGTAAGGCTCCGAAGTACACGGTAAAAAGCGGAAACATTAGAATCCCGAACACTGACAGCATCAATCCGAGAGCCATTCCAATGCCGGTTTGAGGATTGATGTTGCACCCGAGAGTAGTGGTGTTCATTCCTGCCCACCATACCGCATACCAAAGGTTTTTAACAGCCGGGTTGACAGCTTTCTCTTCCATATAGAAGACCAATCCCGACATGTATACAACGGTGATTAGGATGAGAAGATAGCTCGTACAGACTGTTGTCGTTAAGTTTTCGGAAGCGTAAGTCACTACCATTGTTAAGGCCACTAGTCCGCGGACAATGGGAATGAATCTGACAATATAGAGGTCTTCCGGAGAAATCGTTATTCCATAGTACTGAATGAGGTTGAGGTAAGGAAGGGAGATAAGAAGAAATGGAATGCTGATGAGAAGATAACGGCCTTTTCTTCTTGAAATGAAGAATCTAAAGAAGATATCTCCTAAGAAGAACAAGCACACGATAAACTGATAGCTCATGTACACCTTGTCTTCCAAGAAATTCTTCCCCAGGTAAGTATCCCAGGAAATAAATCCGATCAAGCCGGCTGACAGAATAAGAACAGTGATATTGAGCCAATTCGGAACAGTTTTTGACCAAAATCTCTTTTGTTCAGCAATTCCTTCTTTCAATAATTTTTCTGCCTTGGACTCTTGCAGAGCCGAGTTTTTTTCTTGGGCAGACGATGGATTATTCTTGTTATCGTTTTGCATTTCAAATTCGCACCACTCCGTTTCCCTCTTTATAAACAAATTGGCTCAATGCCTGTAAGCATTGAGCCTATTGTGGTGCGTCTTTTTCGGCTGGATGCAGCAAAGCCTTGGCATTTACGAATCAATGCAGGCAAGATAAGCTGCAGTTAACCGAAAATTAATCTCCGTAGAGCTTCTGGCGCATTTCTCTTCTTTGCTGAGCTTCCAAAGAAAGAGTTGCGGTAGGACGTGCTAACAAACGAGGGATGCCGATAGGATCGCCGGTTTCTTCGCACCAGCCGTATTCGCCTTTATCCAAACGTTTGAGGGCTTCCTGGACTTTCTTCAGGAGCTTTCTTTCACGATCACGGGTGCGAAGCTCGAGTGCGTGCTCTTCTTCAACCGTGGCGCGATCGGAGGGATCAGGAATGATAGTGGTTTCTCTTAGATTCTCCGTGGTTTGACCTGCATTTTCTTTGAGCTGAGTCTCTCTTTCTCTAAGGAGATGCTTGAAAAAGGCTACCTGTCTTTCGTTCATGTAGTCTTCTTCCGGCATGCTTAAAAGTTCTGCAAGAGTCGGGATTTCGATTCCGTCGACAACAATTCCTCCTTGAGTCTTGTTGGCCATGGAATCCATTAAAAATTCAGCTGCTTTTTGAGCCTCTTTTTCATCGACTACATTACCGCCGTTAGACTTGTGTGTTTGAACTAAAGGAGCAATTTCGGCAGCGTCTTCGAAGGCTTTTTGTGTAGACGTCTTCTTAACGCTGGGTTCATTTGCAGCGGTTTTCTTTGCGGTGGCGCTACGTTTGGTTGCCATGTTATTTTCCCTTTAACTAATGTTTATTAAAAATTATTCTGCCAAGCAGGTTTCTAAACCTTGGAGGATTGATTTCTTAGGAAGACGCCGTCCGATGAAAACGATCTTAGAAGAGGGTTTCTCGTCTCCCCACGGCTTACCTAAGTCAGCGGCCATAAGCATATGGACGCCTTGGAAAATCATTTTGCGATCTGTTCCTTTCATGTAAAGGACGCCTTTATATCGGAGCATGTCTGGCCCATAGACGCCTGTTAAGGATCTCATATAACTGTCCAGACGGGCCGGATCAAAGGGTTTGTCAGAATGGAACATGAAGGCTGATATCTCGTCGTCATAACGAGCTTTAGTGCTGTGTGCATGATGATCGTGACCGCAGCACCCTTCTTCATGTTCATCATGATGATGACCGCAAGAACAGTGTTCGTCATGGTGTTCATGCCCATGATCGTGATCATGGTGGTGTCCGCAGCAGCATCCTTCGTCGTGATGATGATCATGTTCGCAGCATTCCGGGGCCTCTTCTTTGAGGAAGTCCGGGTCAAGCTCGAGCGCTGCATCAAGATTGAAACCATGAATATCCAGGACTTCTTTTATGTCGATGTTGCCCATGTTGCATTCAATGATGGGAGCCCTTGGATTAATTCTGTGGAGCCGGTCTGTTAAATCTTGGACAACTTCTTTGTCTGCTATGTCAACTTTAGACAAAAGTAATCTGTCGGCAAATCCAACTTGCGATTGGGCCTCTTCTGATTCGTTCAGAGTTCTTGTGCCGTTGATCGCATCGACAACAGTTACAATGCCGTCGACCATGTATTTCTCGCTGACAGCCTCGTCCATAAAGAAGGTCTGAGCTACTGGACCAGGATCTGCGACTCCGGTTGTCTCAATGATGACTCGATCAAAGTTTGCTTCACCTTTTTCTCTTCTTTCTGCAAGCTTGATTAAGTTTTCTGCCAAATCACCGCGAATGGTGCAGCAAATACAGCCATTGCTCATGGTGATAATTTCTTCGTCTTCATTCGTGACGAGTAAGTCGCTATCGATAGCTTCTTCGCCGAATTCGTTTTCAATAACGGCAATTTTTTGACCGTGTTCTTCTTTGAGAATGCGGTTTAACAGAGTGGTCTTACCAGCTCCAAGAAAACCTGTAATGATGGTAACAGGAATCATCTTGTCCATTTCTAAACCTCCAATTAGGAAGGATGTCTTTGATTTTTCTGTTAAAGAAAAAAAATCGACATCTGCTCCAAGCAAGGAATTCTATTACCAGTGTCAAGAGATTAAAGGTAAAAATAAGTCTTATTTATTGCAATTCTTTCTTTAAGACCACGAGATTACCCGCAGGACGGGCGTTTTGGAAATTACAAATAGATACATACTTAACAAAGTTGAGAGCAGCTTCATTGAAAATTAACTCATTTCTGAATTCATTGATTAATCAATTTTTCTTTTTAGCACAGGACCTTCATTAAGATCGGCAAATCCGAGGAAGGAGAAAAAATGAATACTGTTTCTGTAATTGGCTGCGGTGCACTAGCAAGCATTTTTGTGCAAAATTTCCACAAGCTTGGAGATGAGTGGCGCTTAAAAAGTATTTACGGCAGAGAAGGTAAGAGCAAAGATTTATTTGAAGAGCGGTTCGGAAAATCGGTTTTAACTGATTTTGATGAGTTTTTGAATTCTTCTGGATCTTTCATCGTTGAGTTTGGAGGAGCTGGGGTAGTCAAACAAACTTGTTTGCCGGTTCTTAAAGCCGGTAAAAACTATGTCTGTATTTCGATAGGTGCATTTGCCGATTCTCATTTCTATGAGCAAGCTAAAAAAGAAGCCCAAAGCTCAGGTGCTGCACTTTATATAGCGAACGGTGCGATCGGCGGCCTGGACTTTCTTCAGGTACTAACCTTCTCGGATTATCCGTACTCTGTATCAATTGAGACATGTAAGAATCCGAAAGGTTTGGAAGGTTCTCCAGGACTGGGAGCACGTACTCTTTCCAGAACGGTAAAGGAAACCGTTTTTGAAGGAACCGCGGCCGAGGCAATTCAAGGATTTCCGAAGAATATCAATGTTGCTGTGGCAACGCAGCTGGCGTCCGGCTTAAATGAAATTTCTGTCAACTTGATTTCTGAACCGGAACGTACTAGCAACGAGCATACTATTCGAGTCCAGTCGGAGACATTGAATGCCGTTATGACCTTCGAGAGCAGGCCAGATAAGGCAAATCCAAAATCCAGCGTTTCCGCTGCCTTAAGTGTTCTTGCTTTACTGAAAAATCTGAAAAGTCCAATCCGATTCTTTTGATTCAAAAAAAGAGGAGCGTGCGGCTCCTCATACTTTTCTTGATCTCGGATTATCCGGCTGTGTTGGCGCCTCGGCTGACTAAGTGCAGACCTTTTAGATATTCGCCTTCGGGATGGGTCATCAGCAGAGGATGATCTGAGCCGGCACACAGCCTGGAAATCATCCAAGCATCTGTCTTGGCATCGAAGACAGCTCCTGCAACAATTTTCTGGAAGAGATCAACATCAATAGCTCCGGAGCAGGAGAACGTCAGCAATTGACCTCCTTCATTTAAGAGTCTCAAGCCGTTTAGGTTGATGTCCTTATAAGCCCTGGCAGCTTTTTCAACATGATGATGGCTGGAAGCAAATTTGGGCGGATCAAGAATTACTAAGTCAAATTTCTCCCCGGCATCTCGGTATTTCCTAAGCTGCTCGAAAACATTAGCTTCTACCCATTTCATTTGCGATTCGCTGAATCCATTGAGTTTTGCATTGGATTGGGCCATTTCAAGAGCATCGGCTGAGGAGTCTATGGAGATAACTTCGTCTGCCCCTCCTTTAGACAGCGCCAAAGAGAATCCTCCGGTGTAGCAGAAGCAGTTTAAGGCCCGCATCCCTCTGCCGTGGACTTTCCTGAAGTTTTCCGCCAGCTGCCGGGCAAGACGGCGGTTGTCTCGCTGATCAACATAAAAACCAGTTTTGTGCCCCATGCGCACATCTACACCGTAAAGGATTCCGTCCTCAATAATTTGAATTTTTTCGGGGGGCTCTTCTCCCTCTAAGACTTCTTTTCTTTCCGGAAGACCTTCACGTGCTCTAGTTGCTGCGTCTGACCGATCATAGACTTGTGTGAATCCTGTGGCATCGGTTAATGCTTTCCCAATTTCCGGGCGCCATTTTTCTACACCGGCAGCCTGGAACTGAGTGACCAGCTGCGTGTCGTATTGATCGACGATGAGCCCGGGCAGAAAGTCTGCTTCTCCAAAAATTAAACGGATGGCATTTGTCCTATCCTTTAAGTTGTCTCTGGAGCGAATGGCCTCAAAAACCCGGGCACGGATCCATGCTTCATCAATAACATCATTTTCATTAAATGACCAGCAGCGGGCACGCAAGGCGGACTCCGGAGAATAAGCGCCCCAAGCTAAGAAATTGCCTTTATTGTCAACAATTTTGATAGTGTCGCCGCTTTGGGGCTTGCCTTTAACACTTGCCACGCCGGTTGAATAAACCCAGGGATGTCTTCTGAGAAGAGCACGTTCTTTTCCAGGTTTAAGAATTAAAGTAGGAATATTCGTTTTCATCATAGTTATCTGGTTAAGCGCAGCAACGCTGCCTGCGCAAGCGGCAATGCGCCTGCTAGGAAATCTTGTACACCGGGAGCTTTAAAGACCGCCACCTCTGAGGATGCTAAACAAATGGCTCCAAAAGTTATGCCGTTGGGGGCCTTAATAGGAATCAAAATTACGCCTCTTGTTTCGCTGACAGGTACGCCGAACCATGAAGCAATTTCCGACCCGGCATTTTCTCCGATGAAAGTATTGGTCATTTCTGAGATTTCGGACTCAACTTCTTCAGAAAAACGTTTGGTAAACGTTTGACCTTCGAATTCCGATCGGTAGAGCCAAAGCCGAATAATTCCATGCTCGGCTTTAAAGAATTTTTTGAATTGATCTAATAATGTTTCCGGAATTTCATAGTCTTTAGCGATCGAAACCAAGGCAACAGCCAGTTCCAACAAAGAATTAGACAGGAACTTTTGCTTGCTCTCTAGGGCTTTTTCTCGAGCCGCTATTTCTTCTTCTCGAATCTCGTAAGTGGTGAGGCTGGCGCGAAGAACTTCGTTTTGACACTCTATAATGCTGCGAGTGCCGTCACGGTTTTGTCTGGGCGGAACAAGCTTGCAGAATACATCGGAGTGGGATCGGAAATACTCAGGATTTTCTAAAAGATAATTCTTGACAAACTGAGCCGGATCAAATCCTTCAGGGAGTTCTATTTCGTCTGCCATTCATGCCTCATCAGTTCTCTACGTTAAACCTCAATTTCACTATCAAAAACCATCACGGCAGGTCCGCGCAAAAAGATGTTCATCCCTTCGCCTTCCCATTCTAAAGTCAAGGTTCCTCCGAGGTTGGTCAGAGAAACCGGACTTTCCATTGACTGCATTTTGATTGCCGTTGCAGCTGCCGCACAGTTTCCCGTACCGCAGGCTAAGGTTTGTCCAGCACCTCTTTCCCATACAGCAAATTTTCCATGATGCGGATCCAGTATTTGCAGGAACCCAACGTTTACACGAGCTGGGAAAGCGGGATGATTTTCAATATATGGGCCGAGCTCTTTGATTGGGGTGCTTTCTAAGTCGTCGACCTGAATCGTAACGTGTGGATTACCGATAGAGGAGATGGAGAACCACCATAATTTGCCTTGGAAAGAAACTGCCCACTGTTTCTCACCATTAATTTCTCTCTCCGGCAAGCCCTTAGGATTGAAGGGCAGATCGGAAGCGCGGAAAGAAGGTGTATTCATCATGACTCTTACAGATCCGTCCGGTAAAAGTTCAGGTTCAATAACTTCCTTGACAGTCTCGACTCGGATTTTTGTTTTGCTGGTAAGGCCTTTGTCGTGAACATAGCGGGCAAAACATCTGGCGCCGTTTCCGCACTGTTCAACTTCTCCGCCATCGTGATTGAAGATACGGTACTTGAAATCGACATTAGGAAGTTTAGTTTTCTCAATGACCAAAACTTGGTCAGCGCCCACTCCAAAATGCCTGTCGGCTAAAAATCTAATATTTTCCGCCGTTAAACTGAATGGCTCTTTGGTAGAGTCGATGACAACAAAATCGTTGCCGGCGCCCTGCATTTTTGAAAATTTAACTCTCACGAAGACCTCTAGGAAAATCAAGACTTAAACGATTATTGTAAGCCTACATAGAGCGTTCTTTAGAGGTTCTCGTAAACGGAGGGTTCGCCGTCAGGTCTCGTTTTAAATCTTCTGTGGGACCATAAATACTGATCCGGGTGTTTGAGAATAAATTGTTCGAGTTCTTGAGTTAAGCGAAGAGTATCAGCTTCCGGATCATCCGTGGGAAAGTTTTCGAGAGGGGCTGAAAGGTGCATGGTATAACCCTCAGGCGTGGTCTCCGCTATCCCCCATATCACTTTGACTTTAGTTAACTTCGCCAGTTTTGAAACCATTGGAAGCGTAGCCGCAGGAACTCCAAAGAAGGGAACAAAAATAGAATTTCTTTTTCCGTGATCCATATCGGGCAGATAATAGAAGGATAAGCCGGAACGAATGGCACGTATGACTTCTTTCATGGCCGAGTTAGATTTCGGGATTAAGACAGGGTCAGAAAATCTCTTTCGCGCATCATAGAAGACCTTGTCCCAAAGAGGATTGGACTGGGGCTGATACAGAGAACAGCCGCGATAAAAAGTGTTGATGCCGATGCCGCCTTGATCCAATCCAACAAAGTGGGGAGTGACAACGATAACCGGATGTTCTTTTGTTAATTCGATAAATTGTTCTTTTCCCTCGAACTTAACGTAGTTTTGGACCTCTTCTCGGGTGCCGTTTATAAGAACGCTATGGTCAAGTGCTGCACGCAGCAAGTTTCTGAAGGTTCCTTTGGCGACTTCTTCTCTTTTTTCCGGTGACCATTGCGGGAAACAAAGCTCTAAATTGCGAAGAGTAACTTTTCTTCTTTTTGGTATCGCATACCAAGCAACTGCAGCAAGCCAATTGGCAACTCTCGTTCTGGAAGATTGCTTCCAGCTCGATGTGGATTTCATCATGGCAATTGCACATCGAGAAAAGAAACGGTTTAAAGCTGATTTTTTCTTGGCCATTTTTAAGTTGTGTGAAATGTTTTTCTGCTAAATTCCCATTCTACGTAAGAACTAGGATTGTCTTTCGTTAATCGGAAGATTATAGTTCCCGAGCGCTGAGTTAAAGGACAACTTGCGGAGCGCTGCCGAAGGCTAAATACCCGCTAAAGCGTCTTGAAGAAGCTCTTCAATGACGCTGTCTCCTTTGTTTTTAGTTATTTTTTAGGTGACAGCAAAATGTCAAAAAACGAATACTTATTTACTTCCGAGTCCGTATCAGAGGGCCATCCTGACAAGGTGGCAGATCAGATTTCTGATGCCATTCTTGATGCCATTCTCGAACAGGATCCAACAGCTCGTGTAGCCGCAGAGACTCTGTGCACTACCGGCACCGTCATGCTTGCCGGAGAAATTTCTACAACAGCAAATGTCAATTACACCGACGTCGTTCGCGAAACTTTAAAAAGAATTGGCTACGATGACAGCAGCTATGGAATTGACCACAAAGGATGCGCAGTTTTAGTCGCTTACGATAAGCAGTCTCCTGATATCGCTCAGGGGGTCAACAATGCTCAAGATGATCCTTTGGAAAAAGGTGCCGGAGACCAAGGCTTGATGTTTGGTTATGCTTGCGACGAAACTGATGCTCTTATGCCGGCTCCGATTTATTATGCTCATAGATTGGTTGAACAACAGTCTTTGATGCGCCGCAGCGGCGAGATGCCTTACCTTCGTCCGGATGCGAAGAGCCAAGTCACCATGCGTTATGTCGATGGAAAACCGGAATCCGTAGAAACTGTTGTTCTGTCTACTCAGCATGCTCCTGAAATGAGCGACGGCGACAAGATGAAACCCGAATTTGTCCAGGAGGTCATTGACAAAATCATTCGTCCGGTATTTCCTCCCGAAATGCTTAAGGATACTAAGTTCTTGATCAATCCGACAGGACGCTTCGTTATCGGCGGTCCGCAAGGCGACTGCGGTTTGACTGGCCGCAAGATCATTGTCGATACATACGGCGGCGCTTGCCCGCATGGCGGCGGTGCATTCTCCGGTAAAGATCCGACAAAGGTAGATCGTTCAGCAGCTTACGCTTGCCGCTATGTCGCCAAAAATATCGTGGCTGCCGGTCTGGCCCGTCAGTGCCAGATTCAGGTTGCCTACGCAATTGGCGTGGCTAAACCGGTCAACATTACCGTTTACACAGAAGGGACAGGAGTCATTCCTGATGAAAAGATTGCAGAGCTAGTCAGAGAACATTTTGACCTTCGCCCGGCTGGAATTATCAAGATGCTCGATCTGCAGCGTCCAATCTATAGCAAGACAGCTGCTTACGGCCATTTCGGCCGAGAAGAACCGGAATTCACTTGGGAACGCACCGATAAGGCTGCAATCCTTAGAAAAGCCGCAGGATTAGAGAAATAATCTTTCTTAGGCAAAACAACAAAATTCCCATTCCTCAGCAAGATGAATGGGAATTTTGTTGGTGCCTCTCTCGAAGAATTCCTCTCCATCGGAAACAGAGGTTGCTGAGATTTCGAGATACAATCTTCAAGACCTTGTACAAAGAAGAACTGGCTTAACTATGAAAACAAGATTTTTAACAGGCATCACACCAAGCGGCACTCTTCACTTGGGAAACTATGTCGGTGCCATCCGCCCGGCAATTGAAAAATCCAAACTGCCGAATACTGAAAGCTTTTATTTCATGTCCGATTATCATGCTCTTATCAAAACCAGAGATCCGGACAGAATTGAAAAAAGCCGTATGCAGATTGCTGCTACTTGGCTCGCCTGCGGACTAGATCCGAATCATGTTCATTTTTACCGCCAAAGCGATATCCTAGAGATTCCTGAATTAAATTGGATTCTTAACTGCATTACCTCGAAGGGCTTGATGAACCGAGCCCATGCTTACAAGGCAAAAGTTGAAGCAAACGAGGCAGCAGGGGAGGAACCGGATAATAATGTGAGCATGGGACTTTATTGCTACCCAATTTTGATGGCAGCAGATATCCTGATGTTTAATGCCAACTACATTCCGGTCGGACGCGATCAGATCCAACACGTTGAAATGTGTAGGGACATTGCTCAGCGCTTTAACCAGCTTTATGAAAAAGAAATCTTCACCTTGCCGGAAGCCTATATTGATGAGGATGTCGCTGTTCTGCCAGGATTAGACGGCCGAAAAATGAGTAAGAGCTACGACAACGTCATTCCTCTGTTCGAAGGAGGTGAAAAAGCTCTCAAAGCGGCCATCTTTAAGGTTGTGACCGATTCAAAAGAGCCGGGTGAACCAAAGGATCCTTCCTCTACCTCTCTGACCCCGCTGTTCGATGCTTTTGCAACTGCTCAGGAGAAAGCAGAGTTCGCTAATAAGCTCAGGGACGGCCTCGGCTGGGGTGAGGCTAAAGAGATTGTCTTCAAGCAAATCAATGCTGAAATCGGCCCTAAGAGAGCTAAGTACGAGGAGCTTATGAAAAATCCTCAGGTAGTCGAAGATATTTTGATGGATGGTGCTGCACGTCTTCGGCCGATGAGTCAGGCATTAATAGAAGAAGTAAGAAGTGCTGTCGGTTTAAGAAGATTTAAACCAATTCAGGAAAGAACCGAACAGAAAAAAGCCAAGAAAAAGAATGCACCTAAGTTCAAGCAATATCGTGAAAATGACGGCTTGTTCTATTTCAATCTCCAAGATGAAAAGGGCAATATCCTCCTGACAGGAGGCCGTTTAGAGAACGGCCGAGATTTGGGCAAACTCATCGGCAGTTTTAAAACAAACGGATTAAAAGCTTTTCAAGATTGTTTCTGTCAACTTTCCGTTGGAGTTACTGAAGAGCAGATCGAAGCCGTTCGAATTGCGATGAACGAAGAGTAATTCTCATTTCATTCACAAAACAGCCCAGTTCTGCATATCGTCTGACTGGGCTTTTTTCAAGTTAAATTGCTATGCATCACTCAAGCGTCCACCAAGACCTTCCCGCCATCTCAGAAAAAAATTTAATCTCGGCTAGTCATTGGGGCATCTTTCGTCCCGTCATTAAAGAAGGGAAGGTTGTCGCCGTGTGTCCTTTTGAGAAGGATGAGGCCCCGTCAGAAAATCTTAAAAAGTTAGTTGATCTGCAGACATCTACAAACCGAATTCTCCATCCTTATGTGCGTAAAGGATATTTAGAAAATGGGCCTCGCAGTACAGAGAAAAGAGGAGAAGACGAGTGGATCCAAGTCAGCTGGGAACAAGCACTTGATTTGGTTGCCGGCGAGATTAAAAGAATCTATAAAGATTACGGTCCGTCCGCGATGTTCGGCCGATCCTACGGCTGGAAATCTACTGGGTTGGTGCACAGTGCTCATACTTTACAGCAGCGCTTATTGAATCTTTGCGGAGGTTTTATTGAGTGTGCCAACAGCTATTCAACAGCAGCGATTGCAGGTATCCTGCCGTATGTAACCGGAAGTTCCAATCCTAAAAGTACGGCGTGGCCGAATATTTTGAAGAACAGCGAGCGAGTGGTTTTTTGGGGCTGCGATCCTCTCATTACAGGAGATATCGATTGGATTGCTCCGCTGCATCGTTCTCATAAGTATTTGAAGAAACTCAAATCTTCTTCTATCAAAACTTACAGCATTAATCCGGTTCGCCCTGAGACTTCAAAATATCTTGAGGATGAATGGCTGCCGATAAGGCCCGGAACTGATACTGCTCTTATGTTGGCTTTGATGCATGAGTTGATTTCTTCCGGCTCCATGAATCGCGCATTCATCAAGAAGTACACATACGGGTTCGATGAGCTCAAGGCCTATATCCAAGGAGAAATAGACGGAGTTGTGAAGGATGCCGCCTGGGCAGAGAAGGAGACCGGAATTGAGGCTGCAGTTATTCGCAGCTTTGCTCACGATTTGGCTTCTCACCGAACGATGCTCATGATTGGGTGGGGTGCCCAGAGAGCTCGGTATGGTGAGCAGTTTCCGTGGATGGCGTATGCCTTGGCTTGCGTCTTGGGACAGATTGGCATGCCAGGCGGAGGCATTGGCTGTAATTATCACTACTGTGACGGCGGTGCCCCGGTTCGCCGAGGAGCAGAGCCCAGAGGTATACCATCAAAAGTTGCTCCAGTATGGCCATACAGAAAACCAGAGGAGTTTTCTCAAAAGATACCTGTTGCTTCTTTTGTTGATTGTTTTCTGAACCCTGGTAAAGTCATTGACTTCAACGGGCATAGAGTTAAATATCCGGCAGTCAAAATGGTAATGTGGACAGGAGGCAATCCTTTCTCCCATCAGCCCGATACCAACCGTCTTAAAAAAGCATGGGCTGTTCCCGAAACTGTTGTGGTCTCAGATCACGTTTGGAGTGCAACAGCCAGGCATGCTGACATCATTCTCCCGGCTTCAACCTCCTTAGAAAGAAACGACATCGTAGGAATCGGAACTTATACGCATGACGGCATCGCAGCGATGCACAAAGTGACAGAAGCTCGGGAAGAAGCCAAGTCTGATTATGAAATTTATACGCTGCTGGCGGATAAGCTAGGACTCAAAGAAGCTTTTACAGAAGGACTCGATGAAGCCGGATGGATCAAGAAAATTTATGACGATTCGGTTGAAGCCAACAAGGAGCTTGGCGTGAAGATTCCCGCTTTCGAAGAGTTTTGGCAGCAAGGATATGTGTTGTACCCAGAGGAGCCGTCGGAGGAGCACTTCGTGGCCTTCTCGGACTTTATCCGGGATCCGCAGCAAAATCCTCTAAAGACTGAGTTCGGTAAGTTTCAACTGTATAGTCCCATAATCAATTCATTTCAATATGAGGACTGCCAAGGTTTGCCGAGATACTTCAAGCCTGAGGAACTTCCAAGAGCTGAAGATGAATTCTTTTTAGTCAGCAAGAAGGCATCCGGCCGCCTCCATAGTCAACTCCATAATTTGAATGCGACGATGAAGGGGCCGGAAGGCTGGGAAAAGGTTACCGTGAATAGAGCCGCGGCACAAAAGCTGCAGCTTCAGGAAGGCCAAAAAGTAGAAGTGTCTAATTCAAGAGGAACTCTGATTGGGACGGTAGAAATCTCGGATAACATCGCCGCCGATGTTGTATCGGTTTGTCATGGCGGCATGTTCTTTCCTACTGATGGAAAAGATCTAGGCGGCTGTTCTAATACAGTCGTCAAAGATGTGCCGACTTCTTCCTTGGCAAGAGGAAACGTTGCGTCTTATGGCGTCGTAAAAGTGAGGAAGGCGGTTTAGTTGTCGTCCTCATCAGTAATGATTTTGTTCAAAGGAATGTCGGTTGGCTCGGGGCTGATAGTATCAATTCTGCATTTAGAGTAGGCAATGCCGACAGTGTACGGGCGCGGATAAGTTTGGGACAAATATCGGTCATACCACCCGCCTCCATAGCCGAGCCTAAAATTCGAATGGTCGAACCCAAGACAAGGAACCAGCAAAACATCCGGCTCAATCTTCTTAATGGTTTGAGGAATTAAGGTGTTGAAGATTCCCTTGGTAAGAGGGATATTCGGGGACCATTCTGCGAAAAACATCCTTTCTTCTTCAATGACAGGAATTGCCGCGGATTTATTGGGATTTGTTTCAAGCCATGAGCCAATGACCGGAACTAAATCAACTTCCTGAAAAATTGGAAGATAAAATCCAATAGTGTTGAAGTTCTGAACAGAAAGCCATGCTTCCACATGTCGTAAGACAGCGGCAGCGTCTTTTGGAGCAATAGAAGAGCCGTCTCGTATTTCTTTAAGTTTTTTACGAAGACTGCTTTTGAATGATGAAGAGGACATTTTCAGTTCAGAATGCATAATTAGAAAAGGATGTTGAGTATTATTTCTCAAAACTTCAGAAGATTTCGAGAATTGCAGCCAGAATGAAAAGATATATCGTTGGAGGATGGGTAAGAGACTCTCTCTTGAAAGAAGATGGGTTTGACATTACACCGCAAGACAAGGACTGGGTAGTCGTTGGTGCAAGCCCTGAAGAAATGATTGAAAGAGGTTTTATTCCTGTTGGAGCTGATTTTCCGGTTTTTATTGATCCGAAGAATGGTGAGGAGTTGGCGCTGGCTCGGACGGAAAGAAAAAGCGGAAAGGGCTATCACGGTTTTGTTTTTCATGCTGACCCTTCGGTTACCTTAGAGGAAGATCTTCTCAGGAGAGATTTAACAATCAATGCAATGGCTTTTGCAGAAGATGGCTCCTTGATTGATTACTACGGCGGCCGAAAGGATTTAAAAAATCGAGTTTTCAGACATGTCAGCGATGCTTTTGAAGAAGATCCTGTCAGGCTCCTGAGGGTTGCACGGTTTTCTGCCAGATTACCCGGATTTTCAATTGCACCTGAGACAATGGATCTGTTAAAGAGGATCGTATCTTCCGGTGAGGCCGACAACTTGGTCTCAGAGAGGGTTACTCAAGAATTCTTACGGGCCTTACAAGAGCCTAAGCCTTCAAAATTCTTTGCAGTCCTAAGAGAGGCAGGTTACTTAGCCAGATCCTTTCCCCAATGGACTATTTCTGATGCGACTTTGGAAGAGATTGATGCGGTTAAGAGCGAGAATCCTAGCCTCAAAAGATTTGTTTTGAGCTTGAATGATGTATCGGAGAAAGATTTAAATAAGATTTTAAAATTTTTGAGGCTTCCAAAAGAATTTGCCGAGCTTGCTGTGCTGGCTAAAATCCATAAAAATCATATCCCTCCGCTTTCTGCGTGTTCTTCGGAAAAGCTTTTGTTTTTAAAAAGAACAGATGCGCTGAGAAGACCTGAAAGATTTGAACAACTTCTCGGTTGCTGTGAGAAAGAGCTGTCGGCAGATGAGATTTTGTATTGGATGCGTTTAGCCGATGCTGTCAGAAAGCTTGACGTAAAAGAAATTGTCTCCGCGGCCGCAGATAAAAAAGAGGTGCCGAGGCTGGTGGACGAGGCAAAGTGCCGCTTAATTGAGAAATTCTCAAAGGAGTTTGCCAATTAAAAGAGTAACGGTTCCGATGAGAATAGTGCTCGCAATCGGAATGTTTATCTCTTTTCCGAATATTTTGAAGTTAATATCTCCCGGTAGCCTTCCGATTCCAAGCTTTTGAAGCCAAGGGATTGCGGACGACAGCACACAGAGAGTAATAAAAATAGTAAGAATCCATCGCATGTGTAAGATTGTGGCACAAATCAATATCGCGATGTGGTTCATCGAAGGAAAACGATAAATGCAGATAGAAGACTTTCTTCTATGTTCAGGTAAGTATCGCAAGCTGCATCTAAAAAATTACATTATGCAGGTTGCTATTGGAGCTTATGACTCAGAAAAAAACGGTAAACAATCCGTTAAATTCAATGTTGAAGCCTGGGTGAAGAATAAGTCCGTTAGGGACGACTTAGCGCAGGTCTACAACTACGAAGAAATTATCGCTTCAATAACAGATGTTCTTTCGAAAGGGCACATTGATTTGCAGGAGACTCTGGCCGCTTCGGTGGCCGAGAGAATTCTCATCAATCCAGAAGTCAGAGCAGTAAAAATAACAACTGAGAAATTAGACGTATTGTCTAATGGCGCGTCTTTAGGCATAGAAATTTTTGTAGAACAGCATGATCAAAATTAAAGCAGCAGAGTCTCTCCAAGAACAAAATGAGGGACCTTCCCGCATTAGTGATTCCACTTCCGAGGATTTTGAAGCGGCAGCCGATAAGAAAAATCTGGTGACGCGTCAAAGATTGTCTTTTGAGAACCGAAAACTGGAAAAAAGAATTGTCAGGCTCTGTGCAAAGGCCATCATCGACTATAACCTTATCGAGGATGGAGACAAGGTGATGGTTTGTGTCTCCGGAGGCAAAGACTCATATGCCCTGTTAGACGCCTTGGTTCGGCTGCAGGGCAGAAGCAACGTGAAATTTGAGCTTCTTGCATTCTGTTTGAACCAGCATTTGCCCAATTTTCCGTTAGAGACGTTGATTAATCACCTAAAGAAAATTGGCGTTCCTTACCTCATTGAAGATCAAGATACTTTCAGTATTGTTAAGTCGAAGTATCAGGATCCAAGAAACTTCTGTTCTTTATGTTCCCGACTGAGAAGAGGCATCGTCTACCGCATTGCAAAAGAGCAGAGATGCACGAAGATTGCGCTCGGTCATCATATGGATGACGTTGTTTCTACATTGCTGCTGAATATGTATTACGGCGGACGTCTAAAATCCATGCCTCCGAAACTGTTGAGTGATGCCAAGGAACATATTGTCATTCGTCCGATGGTTTATATCCGGGAAAAGGACTTGAAGCGCTGGTGCAAAGTTCAAAATTACGAAATCATTCCTAAGCTGTGCGGAGCAGATGATAAATGCCGCCGTGAAATGAAGGAGCTCATTGAAAAAATGGATAAGGAACATCCGGGGCGGGTAGAGAATATTTTTAAGAGCCTTGGCCGTGTCGCTCCTTCTCATTTGATGGATCAAGAAGTTTTTGATTTCGTCAATTTGAAGGCGAAGCCGGCTGAAGAGACGAAATAAACAATTTGTTTGCAGTTGCCTGATTCGGCCTCTGAATTGTCTGAATTGGTCTTTGGAATAGTAAGTTTGGGAAAGACGGTAAGAAAAGTCTTAAATAGCGCTTGCAAAATTGGCATAGTTACCTTGGAGCGCTTAAAAGGGAACTGTTTTTTTGTAGACTATTGACATAATTAGAAAATATTTCGTTTAAGAGGTAAATATGAGAGCTCGCTCAATGAAGATCGGCGACCTGGCTGTACATAAGGTAGCGACTATACCTTCCGGCACACCGCTTCTTAATTGCGCAAAAGAAATGAGAGGACTTCATGTAGGAAGTCTTGTTGTAATTAATGACCAAGGGTGCCCCATCGGAATGCTCACAGACCGTGACATTACGCTCGAAGTGGTAGCACTGGAGAAAGATGTCAACGCGCTTGTAGTCGATGACGTCATGTCTTCTCCGGTTTGCGTTGCCCATTGCACAGAAGGCGTTGTCGACGCACTTGCTAGAATGCGCGAACAGGGTATTCGCAGACTCCCGGTTGTTGATAACGAAGGTAAGATATGCGGCATTGTGACGGCTTCTAATATCGTTGAAGAGTTGTCAGTGATGCTAGACAGTATTGTCCGCGCTGTTAAGTCTTCTAAGACACGTGAAATCGCACAAAGATCTTAATTAACAGACTAGGGACCAAAAATGAAAATTTCCTCTCCGGCGTTTGCCGACAACGGCTTTATTCCAATAGAGTACACTCAGGAGGGGGAAGACCTTTCGCCGCCTTTAGTCATTTCTGATATACCTGAGGCAGCAAAGTCCTTAGTTCTTATCGTGGAGGATCCGGACGCCCCGGATCCCGAAAATCCAAAGCTTATATTTACACATTGGATTGTATATAACCTCCCGCCAAAAGCGATGGAGCTCACTGCAGGTCAGGCTATCGACCAGATTCCAGGCGCTTCAGAAGGACTTAACGACAGAGGTACCGTCGGCTATATCGGTCCTCGTCCTCCTATTGGCGTGCATCGCTATTTCTTCAAGCTGTATGCTCTGAATACGGAGCTAAGCTTTGAGAGACCTCCTCAAAGAAAAGAGATTCTCAGAGAAATGGATGGCCGCGTAGTTGGTTCTGCTCAAATCATAGGACTCTACAAGCTGCTCCGCTAATTCTCTTTACTGCGGAAGATTTTGCGGCATCTCTCCGTTTATTCAGACGGAGAGTTCTCGATGAATGAGTTAAAAATGGAATCCATTAAAGAAGAGCTCTGCTTCTACGGTTTGATTTGCATTCAGTCTCTGACCTGTTGGATTCTTAATGATTGCCTGAGCATCTCTGAATGAGGCCGAGCGGCCGCTGCCCTTCTGCAAAGGAAGTGCAATCATCGTCTCTCCCAATGGAGCTAACTGAACACAGATGTCTCCTGCTTTGCCTTGAAAATTAAAGCCCATCACAACGTCAATTTTTTTGACTGGTAAAGGCGAGCTCATAAAGGAAGACCAGATTTGAGGGAGCACTAGCCTCTGCGCTAAACAAATAAAGCCGAGCGGGTTGCCGGGCAGTCCGATAAGAATGGACTTGTTCATTTTGCCGTAGACAAAGGGAAGAGAACTTGAAAGCCTAGTGCCATCTTTATTGACGCTTGCTCCTGCCATTTTCATTGCCTTGCGGAGCATGTCGCTTTTACCTTGACCAGTACCGCCAACAGTGATGATGAAGTCGAAGTATTCTCCAAGCGAAATAAGACGAGACGAGATTTCTACAGCGGAATCTTTTGCAAAAAAGATGGCGGTATCTGTCAGACCGAGCCCGTTGAGAAGATTGGAAAGGTAAGTAGCGTTGCTGGAATGTCTTCCTTTCTTTATTTCTGAGCCCGCCTCAACAATTTCGTGACCGGTAGCTAGAATCGCCACGGAGGGCCGTTTATAAACGCTGACTTCTTGAATTCCGGCCTCAAATAAAAGGGCTTGTTGAGCGGCTTCGAGTACCGTCCCGGCCTTTAGAATCAAATCTCCTTTCTGCCATTCGGTTCCTTTTGGAAGCACATTTTCCAGTGGATACGTATCTTTGCCGAATTCCTCGTCAGATGGTTCTTTATCTGCAACGACCGCATCTGCTCTTTGGGGTAAATAGCCGCCAGTATTAATCCAACAATAGGAGTTGACTTCCAAGTACTTGGGTCCTTCTCCGTTGACGATAGCCGGCTGCTTTAGAGGGTAATGTTTGTCTCCGGTCGCAATTGCCCATCCGTCACGGATGGCAACATCATATGGCGGAATGTTCTCCTTACTAATCACATCTTCAGCCAGTTCTAAACCAAAACTGTTCACTAGAGGTGCAATCATTTTGACCTTTTCGAATGGCTGAGCAGGGCTGTGAAATGGATAAAGAACAAAATTTCCGTTCATGATTTTTGGCTTTCGGCTTTAGGACTTACAACTCAACTATTGTAGGACGGGAAAAAAGAGTTGAAGAGAATTTATTTGCTCAAACAGCCCATCTTGTACCTAAATTATTTTTTCTGCTTGTTCTTGCAATCGAACAAATCACAGTGACTATAAAACAACAATGGTAGACCGAACGGATGATATTCAAAAACCATCTAAATTCTTCAATAATTTTGATATGAAAATATATATCAAAAAATTATTAAGAATAATTATTTGAATTTAAATAATAAAATAACATTAGTTAACTAACTAAAATAAAATTGATTTAAAAATTGTGTTATTGCGATGCTAAATAATTTGTAAAAAACGGATGAGGAGAACTACAAAATTTATTTCTATTTGTTAAAATTCTTCACATGCTGTTACGTTTCATACAAATGTAAGCGTTTTCAGCAGTAACCCCAACACGGCAACAGATGATTGTTGCGGAGAAATAAAATGAGTTCCACAAGAACCAATCACAACTCGGACGCTATGCAATCCACTTCAAGGAGCGGTTGTGCTTTGGCTTTGACTCTTCTTTCTCCTTCCTTACGCACAAGATGGACTATTAAGCCTGTCGGCAGCAACGGCTGGTCTCTCCAAAACAATTAACTTTTGTCACTCTTCCCGCAAGTAAGTTTCGTCAAGAGATAGGCACTCGCCTCCTCTTTATGAAGCTTCCTCCCCAGGACGAATAACAACCAGTTTTTCGTCTTCCTCCACCAGGAGAATTAATAATTATGTTTGATCTAAAAGACTTAATGTCCAAGGTCAATTTGCCCCAAGACATTACCCGACGCGGCTTCCTCGAGGTTGCCTCTGCCACAGCTGCCTTGGCAGCCATGAATCAGGTAAGAGCTCAGACAGGCTCTCGCCCGTATATTATTCTGCAGGCTCCCGAGGGTTTGATCGTTGGCGATCCCTCTCTCTGTGTCGACTGCCAGCGCTGTGAAATCGCCTGTACTGAATATAACGACGGTAAAAATGATCCTGTCCTAGCCAGAATCAAGATTGGCCGCAATATTTGGTATGGTCCAGGCAACCCAGGTTTTCGTCCTCTACAAGGCGTATGGGGAGATTCAACCGTAGTGCAGGATACCTGCCGCCAATGTGCTCACCCTGTTCCTTGTGCAAATGCCTGTCCACAAGGTGCCATCCAAGTTAATCCGGAAACCGGCGCAAGATATGTGGTCGAAGATCAATGCATCGGATGCGGTTTGTGCCAGAAGGCTTGTCCTTGGGACATGATGACATTTGACCGTGAGGCAGAAAAAGCCAGCAAATGCTTCCTCTGTGATGGCGAGCCCAAATGCGTGAAAGCATGCCCGGCAGCTGCTCTTGTCTATCTGCCCTGGAAAGATCGTTCAGGTGAACCAGGCAAACGACCGGTTCACGGTTATCTGCCTGAAGAAAACGCAAAACAGTGCTCTGTTTGCCATGGCTAATTAACTCAAAGGAACTGAAATGGACAATACACAAAAAAGATATGGTTATACCGGTCAGGGCCTCCGCGTTAATTTAACAACCGGCCAGATCACCAAGGAACCAACATTCCCTCGTTTCAAAGATGAAATCGGCGGAACCGCGATTGGCTATAGAGTATTTTGGGACGAAGTTCCTCCAAAGACAAAGCCTTTGGATGATGCTAATAAAATCGTCATCGCTCCGGGACCCTTCTCCGGCTCCGGTGCCCTTTGCTCCAGCCGTACTTCCATTACTACCATTTATCCGACCATCTATCCGATGCCGATGATCGCCAGTGCTCACATAGGAGGCGACTTAGCCGCCAAGATGAAACTGGCTGGATATGACTTCATCATTATTGAAGGAAAGTCGGATAAACCGGTTTATTTGTACATTGACAATGATCAAGTCGAGCTCAGGGATGCAAAAGCTGTTTGGGGTCAAGGAACACGCCGTGCCCAGCAGATGCTTGCTAACCAAACAAAACCGACGGCTTCAGTTGCAGTAATTGGACCGGCAGGAGAAAATCTTGTTCCGATGTCCGTTTTGATTAGCGCCCGTCAGCACTCTGGCGGCGGTATCGGAAGTATTTTCGGTGTCAAGAAGCTGAAGGCTGTTGTTGTTAATGGTGATCAACCGATTCATGTTCATGCGGATAAGAAAGAATGGCAGAAGATTACTGAGAGAAACATTGATCTATTTGGTTCTTTGAATCAACACGTAGTGCCTTCCGCACCTAATCCTTTATTTGAGTTCTATGCGCCGGGAAGCCGTTGGAACGGGATGCCGGGCAACGTTTGGCAGAAAGCTAATCCGCCGATCATCTTATCGGAAGATATGCGCAGTCCCAACCGTATTTCTTATCGCTGGTGCGCTAGCCAGTTCTTCCTCGGCAAACCCCAGGGTTTGAAGATTAAGGTAAGAAATAACGGGTGTTACGGCTGTCCTCTCCGCTGCTATGCAATTGTTGAGGACGATGAAGCGGCAGCGCGTTATCACATCAACAAGATGACCGAGCAGACATGTATGTCTCTGTACTTCGGCCGCGTTATTTTTCCGAAGATCGCAGCTAAACGTGATTTGCCTGCAGCAAGACAAGCATCCATGGTAGGCATCCAGGTGATGGATGACCTCGGTGTTTGGTGTAACTACGGCCAGCTTCATCGCGACTTCAAGAAGATGTATGTCGAAGGACGCTGGAAGAAAGTTCTTCCTGAAAAGGAATACAACTCTATTCCTTGGCAGAAGATTGAAGACTGTGATGCTTCCTTCTTAATGGATCTCTTTACCCGCATTGCCTACAGACAGGGCGAAATGGGTAAATGGCTTGGTGAAAGCACCGCATACATGCTTGATCACTTCGGAATTCCTGAAGACGATTGGAGAAATGACAAGTCAACTAACTACTGGGCTCTGAGTCATCCGAAGCACCACGCTAACGAAGACGACGGCCAGGTGGGTACAGTTTTGAATTGCTTGTACAACCGCGATCCAATGAGCCACGGAACAGTAAACTTTACAAGAAGCGGTTTGCCGATTGGAGTCATGAAAACTATTGCCGAACGCTTCTGGGGAAGTGGTGATGCAGTTGATGCCGTCGGCGACTACACCCCGACCAATGAGGCCAAGATGCGCCGCCTCCGCTGGGTAATCAGCAGAAAAGAACTGCATGATATGTTAGGACTATGTTCCTGGATGGCTCCGTGGGTTGTCTCTCCGAATAAGTCTGAAAACTATATCGGCGATGACGACATGGAAGGCAAGGTATATCGTGCTTTAACAGGCAGAAAGGATACTGCAGAGCAGCTAGACAACGCCGGGTTCAGAGCATTTACTCTTCATCGCGCATATACCATGCGTCAGATGAATGAGCTGAACATGCGCAAGAACCACGATCTTTATCCAAATTGGATTTTCACCGATCCGAAGAATCGGCCTGCGTTTACCAAAGGCACGATCAGGATGGATAGAGATGATATCGAAAAGAGCTTTGACATCTTCTTTAATTTGATTGGTTGGGATCCCAAGACAGGAGCTCCGACTGAACAGGCCTACAAAGAAATGAAGCTCGACTTCGTTGTCCCTGTCATGCAAAAAGAAGGTTTAATGCCTGGAAAGTAGAGCAAAAGTATGAATTGTCCCGAAAACAAACTCACAACAAATACCAGCCGATTCAAGTCTGACATCGTATTTCTTGTTGAATTAGTAACAGAACACAGTTCTAAAGTGCAGCTTGTCACGGTTGAAGAGCTTCAAGATGAGTTCATTGAAAAAGCTCCGAACCAGAAGATGCTAACCCGAGAGGAAGCTAAGACGGAAATTGAAGAGATTCCTCATAAGGAAAAAGAACTGAGAAGCTCTGCAGATGATAGTCCGGAAGGGAAGGAACGCCGCCGACTCATTTCCAGACGCAGGATGCTCCATTCTCTGTTTAATGAGGAGTTGAGTGTTCAAGATCTGAAGAGTGAAGAAGCTTCTGAACCTGAAAGAGAAGTGACTCCGGAATATTTCAATGAGGTTTACGCCGAAGCTTTGAAAGGATCTAACAGCATTGAAGAATTCGAGAGCTGGGACGGCAAACGCTATGTACATTTCACACCGTTGCTGTCCGCATCTTTCGCCAGGCTCTTGTCCGCGAAGAACAATCCTTATCAGCAAATTCTCGATACCGTTAGGGAAAGCTCAAGACTGTATCCGCGGCCGGTTGGAATTTTCTCTTTTGAGTTTGCGCCGTTTAATCTCGACCCCAAAGTTATCCAAGGAGTTTTGGACAAAGCTGCCGAAGATCCTAAAGCCAAAGATATACGAGTGGCAGTGACTTCAGCGGGTTCGGTTTATTTGTATTCCTCCGACTACTTGGAAGATGCATATGCCGATTTTCTGGCCGAGGAAATGGATCAGGGCGAAGCAGAAATGCTCTAGTAAAGAATGCCGGAGCCTTGAGGACTCAAGCTCCGAAACATAGGTGCGAAAATACCATGCTTACAAAATTAACCACAATAGCTCTTTCTTGTTTGGCAGCTTTTGGAGTTTCTGCCGTATTTGCCCAAGAAGGCGGCTACAAAGTTGAACAAATTAATATTCCTGAAAAACCGGAATTCATGCAGTCATTAGGCATTGCCAAAGATGCCAAGCCTAACCTGACCAAGAAAGAAAAAACATTGCTCACACAGCAAGCTTATCAAGAGAAAGCCGATCAGCACTTTATGACGGTTCATTCTCAGAAAGGTGTAAGCTGCGTGTCCTGCCATGAACCGAAGGGCAAACAAGGCGTTGCTTGGATGGCTACTGTATCGCAGCCGGCAATTCGTCAAAACTGCCAAGACTGCCACACCGTTCAGGCCGAAGTCTTTGCTCATACCGACACACATGACAAAATTGACTGTATTGCATGTCATATGCCGAATGTAGCCTCTGCTGATGATTATTCGACAGATCAGAAAGCTGCAGGGCCTAAAGCTCTCAAACGCCTGCATACGTACAAGATCAATGTTGATCCGAATGCCTCCACGATGGTTTTGCAAGAAGTCGATACCCCTAAAGGAAAAGTCAAGACATATGTTTTGGCCAAGAATGAAGATGGGAATGCCTTCGTAGACTTAATGTGGAGCTGTGCCAGAAATGCTCCGGCCGACTACACGGTTTTTGAAGGAAAGGGTTGTCACCATGAAGCTACTTCCAAACTTGATCAAGGTCTTGTCTACCAGGATCAAAAGGAAGTCTACGGAGAAGTCATGAAATGGCAGACTCCGATCAAAGAAGGCTACCAAGAGGTTGCCGGAGCAATCCCCCGCATTAGAAAACTTCTTGAAGTTACGCGCTTAAGTCCGGCCGATCAGACTGAGGCCCGCTTGCTGTTGGATAAAGCTGACGATATTGCCACAATGATTAAGAAAGACGGCTCATGGGGCGTTCACGCACAAAATTATCTGCTTGACCGCGTTCAGACTGCCAAGGCTTATATTGCTAAAGCCCAGCAGATTATCGACAAAGGCGGTTACACGAAAGTCGTAGCCAAGTAAGGTTAAGGATGGTTCGGAAGTTTTTCCGGGCCGCCTCTTCCTTGTGAAGATTTAGCGGTTAACGCCGCCAAGGAGAAACATTGTGAGTACTCTAAACAGAAGAACGATTTTGAAAGGCGCGGGCGCCGGTTCTCTGTTCGTTCTCACGCTTGCCGGTTGTTCTCCAAAATCAAAAACTCCTGAGAAGTCAAAGACATCTCAAAAAACAGCGGAGTCTGATAAAACTAAAGGACAACCTGCTGCCGGCTCTACCCAGAACACTGCATCAGCTAATCCGCACTATGTATTGGTTTTTGATCAAAACAAGTGCGTGGGGTGCGGTGAATGCGTAGAAGCGTGTAACGAAGTCAATAAGCTGCCGCCTGGAGTTCACCGTATGGTTCTGGAAAGACAAAATACGAGGATCCCAGGAACAGCGTGCCCCTACTGCGGCAAGATTGAGCCGTGCGACTGTGAACGCGTTTACGTGCGCGTCTCTTGTCAACAGTGCCTGGATGCACCTTGTGTTCGTGTTTGTCCGACACAGGCTGCCCATAGGGACAGAGTCACCAATCTTGTCACGATGGATCCGGATAAATGCGTCGGATGCAAATACTGTATTGCAGCCTGTCCGTATAACGTCCGTTTCATCAATCCAACAACCAAAGTTGCTGAAAACTGTGACTTCTGTCTTCAAACTAAATTGGTTAACGGAGAAGACCCTGCTTGTGTGTCTAAATGCCGTTACGGTGCTTTGGCATTCGGTGATATTAATGATCCGAATTCTTACGTCAGCAAGCTCCTTAATGTTAAGGACACAGTGCGAGTCAGACCTCATCTTGGTACCAATCCAAGCGTGAGATACGTTCCCGTTACAAAGGAGAGCATCTAAATGGACGGTACAATTACTTTTACGACCGGTTTATCCGAGGGGATTGCTTGGCCTTGGCCAATTGCGGTTTACCTATTCCTAGCAGGCATTTCCGGAGGAGCGGTTGCAGTTGCTTTGATGCTCAACTTCTTTAAGCATAAAAGCGATGTCACTCCGATCCTAAAGTCAGCCAGCATCATTGGTTTGGCCACCATTCTTTTAGGAATGCTTTGTCTGGTTCTAGACCTGACCAATCCTCTGTACTTCTGGAGAATTTTGGTTTATTACAACCCGACAAGCGTTATGAGTATCGGCGTCATGCTGCTGCTCTTCTATATTCCTTTGACAGCAGTGCTGTTCGTAATGTGTTTTGCAGATACATTCAGCAGCTGGCCGATGCTGGGCTGGATAAAACCGGTTTGCGAGAAGCTTGAAGCCTGGAAAACATGGATTAATGCAATCGTTATGGTTTTAGCTTTGGCGATCTGTGCTTATACAGGCTTTCTGATTTCTGCTCTTATTCGCTTCCCGCTCATCAATACAGCGGTGCTCCCGGCTTTGTTTGTTGCCTCCGGTATTTCAGCCGGCATGGCTGCGACGAAGATTTTAGCTGCGTGGTGCTTCGGAGCTAAAGAAACAGATCCGGATATGCATGCAATGCACCAAGCAGAATGGCCGGTGATGGCAACAGAAGCTTTCTGTTTGTTCATGATTGCGATTGCTCTTCTGAGCGGCAACGAATCTGCCAAGTTGGCTTTCAGTGCCTTTACTGAAGGAGTCTGGGCCGTTGTATTCTGGGTTGGTGCGGTGTGTGTCGGTTTTGGCGTGCCATTACTGGCATCCATTTTTGCTGGCTCTAAACCAGAATCCAAGATGTCATTTTATTTTGCGGGTCTTTGCGCTATCGGCGGAATGATGTGCCTGCGTTTGTTTATTCTTTACGCAGGCCAGATGAATACATTGGTATAGAGGCGAAAATCAGAACTTAATAGTTCTGAAAACAAAGAAAAAACTCTCCGCTTGGTGGAAAAACAGGCGGAGAGTTTGATTTTGGATTTTTTGGTAAAGCACAATAGAGCAGGAAGACAATAAAGAGAGGGACTCCTCTTACTTATAAAATTTTGATTCTGTGCTTAACGAGAAAAGAACTTTTATACGTCCTGTCTTGAGCAAAGAAGACGAAGATATTCTACCTAGATGCATTCCATTGTAGGAAGCAGGAGGAGCGTTGTGGTTAGCATAAGCGGGAGAATATTTCTTATTGAATTGATAGTACTTATTTAATTAGTGTTCAAACAAAGCCTCTACTTTGTCAAGAACTTCTTGAATGATGAAGTCCGGAACCTTTTCTCAAAATTTTCCGTTGCGTGCGACAAGGTCAGGGGTTCTTAGTGGATCGCACCGAACAACCCCAGTAGTTTCAAGACCGGCCCCATCAAAGTTACTGCAAAACCATTGTTTCGAGCAAAGGCTACACTGCACCATTTGAGATGGGAAGAACAATTCGCGTTTTGGTAACAGAATTGAAACGATCGGAAGATACAACCAAAATTGGACGAGTTCTTTGCGACTCTTTTCTCTGAACAGGATTGAGACAGACTTTATAGATATCTCCTCGGCATATATTTTTCATAAAAGTTCCTTACCCTGCGGAGTGGAGTTAAGCCATTGTTCGTCTTCCAAGGTTCGTGTGTTTTGAGAGGCTTCAAATTTGTCTAACAAGTCATTCAACGTGATTTTTTTTCTACTTGGCTTTAATGCTTTAAGAATAACCCTCTCATCCTCAACTTCCCATGAAAGCTCGTCTCCGATTTTTACTTTCAAAAAAGAACTAATGAGAGGAGGAATGGTCGTGATTGCAGATCCACCGGATTTTCTTATTGTTGTTGTAGTCATGATTAAATTCCTCAATTTTTGTTATATAAAAGTATACCTCATATTAAGCACTTGATTTATTTAAAAAAAAGAATAGTAAAAAAGGGAGACGGGGATTACGCATGAGAGTCACTCGATGATGCTTCAGACTCACAACCATAATACGGTAATCTCGCTTCGTTACCATTTATGCAGCTCAGCTCTTGACAGGATAGCCGCTGGAAAGATTACGAAGCCAGTTAAAGGAAAAATTGAAGCCAGAAGGCAACACTTTAATGAAGAAGTGTCGGTAACGCGAAAAAGCCTGTCGGTTTGAATGAAAAATAAACAGGCGGAAGCTTCCTAACTTGTGACTCATTGCTTCTTTAATCCGTCAATATTTTCTACAACGTTATCTAGGATAATCACACTCTTCACATCTTCTTCCGACGCATCTAAGAGTTGATCAAATTTGCAAGGATCTCAATTTTTCTTTTTAGGTAAGGAAAAATCCTAATCATTGAGTAGAACAAGCTTTGAAAAAAGTGTAATAAACTCTATTTAACGAGGGGGATTTTTATAAATATGAAGTACACTCAATCAAAAATATCCTGTTACCCCCCCCCATTGGGGTAATGGTTTCCGGTTCAATTCCGGAATAAGTTTTCAAGACGAAAAATTCGTCAAAAACCACCTTTTTAGGCCTGAGCAAAAAACATCTATCGGCCTTTCCAATATTTTCCAGATCTTTTACATGAGATCCGCAGCCAGCTTGCTATTGGATTTCATACGAGGATTTTCGTCCTGTTCTTTCTTTAAAGCTAAAAGTCTGTTTCAAAAACGAAACCTTATTTCTAGCAACCTTTTATTGCACGGAACGTGCTGATCCTTTTTTCTCATTTATTGAATGACTGAATACAAGGTTATGAGCAGATATTTGCTCGATGAAAGGCGGTTTGTCTCATGACTGCAATTACATGGAGAAAAATAATGAAAAAAAATTTAATTACTCTGAGTGTGATATCAGCCTTTACCTTAGGAGGTGCACCAGTTCTAGGAGCAGATATTGATTTGGAAAAATATTGGGATAGCTGGCCTAATTACCAAATAATTTATGGGAAAGTAGATCCTTCTTCTGTGGGTAGTCAGACTCAAAAACCTGTCGCGATAGGACAAGGAACGTTTGCCGTAGGCGCAGGAACTGTTGCAATTGGACAGAATTTAAAAGCAGACGTGGGCTCTGTCGCAATAGGAACGCAGGGTGAGAAGGCAAAATTTAGTTCGAAAGCTGTATCGATAGGATTTAATACAGTTGTAAGCGACTATGGGGTGGCGCTGGGAACGATTTCTGAAGTGAGAGCAAGCGGAGCAGTTGCAATAGGTCTACGGGCATGGGCAGAGGCCAAAAATGGCGTTGCTATAGGAGTGTATTCTCGTGCTGACAGGGAAGGAGGTGTGTCAGTGAATTCCCTCATGGAAAACAACGATCCAGATTACGCATGGAAATCAAGAAAAGGGTATGGAGCCATTTCGGTGGGTGGTTTCGTTGGTTGGGAAACGGATATTTTTACGAGACAAATCACTGGCGTTGCTGCAGGCTCCGAGCCTACAGATGCCGTTAACGTGGCGCAGTTAAGAGATCTTAAGAAGTATGGAGACGCGTCCTACGCAACTTTAACGTCTTTGAATAACTATTCCACTAAAACTGAACTCACTCAGGTACAGAATGATTTATCTTATACCCGTAACGATGTAAGAATTTTAGATTGGACTGTTGATGAGCTAAAACAAGGCATGTGGAGGTTACGTAATGAATTTACAGATTTAGATGAACGTCTTAAAAACGCACACTTCATAGTTGAAACTCCAAACGGTGGAAATAATCCGCCTGCAAATGATTTGAATGGCGACTCTCCAGGAGCGTCTGGCGGAGAGAGCACTGGCAACACGAGTTCGGGAGGAACCCAGCAAGGAGGAAATACCTCAGCCAACAATTCAGCCAATGTTCATTTGGGCAAAAAACTTAATTTCACCACTGACCCCAACATTTTAACTTCTCTGTCTCAGGATGCAGATGGTCACACCACGGTTAATATATCTATGGCTGAAAATGTGACTGTGAACAGCCTGACAGCTAAAGAGATCACGACAGACACTTTGACAGCTAAAGAGATTACAGCAGATAACTTGACCGTTAATCAGACCTTGAAGGCTAATTCAATTGACGCTCAAACAGTCGCGGCCCAAAAAGTCGAAGCAGCAGATATCGTTGCAACTAACTCTCTGACTGCACCAAGTATTACCTTTACTGGCGGACCTACTCTTTCTTATAACGAACGTACCGAACACCTGCAGTATGTATCAAATTTAACTACCGGTGGAACAGGTCAAGGTTCCGTTGTCCGCAGCATTGCTACAACAAGTGATGGAATAACATTCGGCGCTAACGAAGGTTCAGCACTTGTCAATTTAGATAACCAAAAATTGGATATCAAAGGAGCAGATGAATTCATTACCACTTCCATCAAAACAAATGGAAGCGGCGCCACTCTTGAAATAAAGATGACCGATGAATTCAGAATTGCAGTGGGCAACGGAAACCTAAACAATGGTATCACGATCGGAGCAAAAGACGGTTATCAGGAAAT
>SKEB01000195.1_pt1 | contig 72485 bp, 54 predicted proteins | sample 4826561 | NCBI WGS metagenome assembly SKEB01 (sample SAMN11008820, study PRJNA524170) | human gut metagenome | biome: Human fecal sample; material: Feces; isolation source: fecal sample from pouch patient p17 | host: Homo sapiens | place: Israel: Tel-Aviv | collected 2016-03-29
ACTTTATATATAATTTATATATTCACATTTTGTTTCAAATGTTAGAAATGAGTGCCAGATTAACCCAAAAAATTAATGGAACTACCTATGTCTATGAAAACATTCCTGAATGGGATGAACGTAAAAAGTCTACGGTATACAAGCGCAAATATTTGGGTAAAGAAGTTAACGGAAAATTTGTTCCGAATGCTGCCTATGCATTAGAACTAAAAAACAAAAATAAGGCATACCTCGATCCCGAAGACCTTTTTGCCAGCACGCTTAAGGCAAAAGCCTGTGGTGCTACAGAATTTCTAGATTCCCTCTCAAGAAAGCTAGGCATCGATAATGACCTGGAAGCCTGCTTTCCCGACGACTATTCCATGATTGAGTCTTTGGCTTATTATTTAGCGCTCGAGTTTGATAGGCCGTTAAACAGATTTCATCGTTGGTCCTTAACTCATGAACATCCTTATCAAGAAGATATCCCAGACTTCGAACTAATCGAGTTACAAAAGCGACTTCCTCAAAAAAATATTCGGGATTTCATGAAAAAACAGATGTCACGCCGCTGCGGTACAAGCGTTACTATTTACTCTCATGACGTCTTAGGCTCTCTGGAACAAACTTCAACTTTGCTCCGGCAAGGAGCTCCTGTCAAAGAACTTCCTTGGAGCCGTCTTTTCACTTTTTATAGTTCGTCCTCCGGACTTCCATGCGCCTTCGAACTTGGAAAATCAAGTTGCAAGGGTGTTAACGAGTTAGAGTTTCTTAAGACTGCTCTAAAAAACTTGGGAAGCCAAAAAACTCTCCTAATCTCAGGCGAAACTCTTGCAGAAGAACTTTCTATTGAGTGGCTTCTTCGAGAGCATTGGAGCTTTATTGTTCAGCATCCCGATCCTCTTTTATTCTTTGAAAGAAATCTTGGAAGGCTACAACTTCCCACCGCAAAGGATCCACGAGGATGGCAATGGAACGAACTTCTGCAGATGTTTGTTTCAACTAAAACCGTCCGCAGGAAAATAAAAAATTCGTACCGAAACCTATTCGTCCACTGTTTTTTCTTGCCCGAATTAGCCTTCGGTTCATCGCTTTTACCGCAGCAAGCTAGAAGTGAGGTTCCTTCATTGCTTGGCGACTTTGGAGAAAAAGAAATTTCATATTTTCATACTTTTGGGGGCGGCCTCCAGAGTGATTACGGAGTCCGACTAATTCCTAACCAGTTTCTCTATGCGCCTTCTAAAAACCAAGGGCTTTTCATTTTATTAAGTAATTGCGAAAAAGATCCGATGCTGGCGTGCAATGCTTATAGGAGACAGGACTTTCAATATGCTTTATTCTCAAACATAAGCGAAAAATTTTATCTCAGGCCGTTTTCGTACTGTGGCGGAGAAACTGCTGCAGTTCGCCTGTCCCAATTTTTTCTGCAGTTTTTAGGTCTGGTTCTTTTTGATGCAACTAGAAAAGAACACTCCAAGTCAGGTTTGTGGAGCGAGATGTACCACACCACTCTTCTAGATATTTTGGATACGGTCCAAAGATACACTCAGCCTGGCAAAGGAAGCAAGGTGTCAAGGTTAAATGAAGAGCAGAAAGAAATCTATAGGAAAATCGGGCAAAAAATGCCGGGAAGATCTGGGAACAAAAAATGAATGAAGTTCAGTTGGCAAAGGCCAGTTAATACAATCAGAATCGTAACCTTTCTAAATTTATGAATAGTCCAACCTCTGTTCCAGTTCAAAGATGTAGGTTTGTACAATTGAAGCTGACGAGACTCAGGGTTATAAAACTATCCACCGAACAATCATGAAATTCCAACCTAATGCTGTTAGGTCTGCCGTTTGTCTCACTCTCTGCAAGGCTCGTTAATCGGACCTTGCAACTCGAGTGGGACCGCTTGGATATCTCTCATCTTCCTCGGCTCCGGGAACAATCAAATTTTTGATTATTCCCCTTTCCAATTTAACCGCAGGCCCATTTTATGAATGATCTCTCTTTCAACCCAAATACCAGAGCCATCCGATAAATAACTTTACTCGTACTGCCTCCTCCATACCTCGTTGCCTGTATTTGAGCTAAAGCTTCTTGCAGTCTAGCTTCCGCGTTTTCTCCTTCTCTTGCAAACTTAAATTCAAATATCCAATTCCTATCTCCAATCTCTAATTCAAGATCGGTACGACCATGCGCATGGTGATGCTCAACGCGTGCATTCAGACCGGCTCCAGAAAAGTAAACTTGAACAAATGCTCTCACCGAAGCCTCATCTCTAACCGGATAACGGACAAAATCACTTGCAGCAAACAATCGATTCAATATATGAAATACTGCTTCCGGCTCTTCTTCTGATAATACTTTCACAATCGGTCCGGCACCAACCTGGCCAGGTACCTTTCCATTTAGCAGTTGTTCTAAATACAGCTGGGCTATGGCTCTTTTCACTTCTTTGTTCGGATACCCTAGAAATACAGTATCGCCAAACTCTACGGATTTAATCGTTAAGTAACCGGCTTGCGTCAACAATTCGACATCTGACAAAGTTTCAACATCGGATGAACCGCTAAGAACATTTAACGGCAAACTTTGCTCCTTATCGTATTCTTGGGGATTCCTTAATGTTACGCGACTACGTAAAATACCCACAAAATGATCTGACCCCCTAATCTGCAACAGATAGGGCATGGCATGAAGAGTAATTTAGAAACAAGAGGATTAGTTCTGAGCTTATTAAAACAGCAAAAAAGAATGCGTGAGATTAGCCGTAGTACTGGGCTAAGTGTCGATGTAATAAGGCTCTGGAAAAACAAATTTCAGAGTGGAGATCTTTCTTGGGTGAATGCAGAAAAGGACAAGAAGAAATTATCACCAAAAGAAAAAAAAGAAGCACTACAACTTCATTTTCAAGAGGGGAAATCTTCTATAGAAGTAGCAAATCTCTTTGGAGTAAGCCGCAGCGTAATCCGCTACCTTCTGCGCAAATATAAAAACAAAGATAAGAAGAAAGAAAAACCGTTAACTGAGCGAGATTTACTAAGGAGAGCGGTTATTGTCAAGTACCGCAGCGGAGAAATTAAAAGCGGGCTTCAGCTAGCGAAATTCTTCGGACTGCATCCGCGGCAAGTGCAGCGCTGGATCCGAGAAGAACGGCTTAGAAAAGACTGCTATGATGAATCTATATCTTCACAGGACATGGATAAAGTCATGAGATTTTCTCTAAGTTCACAGCTCTCTCAGAAAACGGCAATAAAGAATTGGGTAGTTAGGGAATTCGACCTTAAGGATAGAAGCCGCTCAAACTTAGTCCGATTAGTGAAAGAAATCAATAAGCAAGGGGTTCCGATTAATGAGGCTTGTCAGTGGCTTCATATTTGCCGCAGTTCTTACTACCGGTGGAAAAAGAGGAATCGGGACGATACAGAAGACCTTATTGTTGGACAGATCAGAAATTTTCAAGAGAAACACTACTACGCATACGGCTCCAAAAGGATGGCTGTTTATCTTTCAAGGCTGAATAAACAGGCCATTAATCATAAGAGAGTTGCCAGGTTGATGAAACTGCACGGATTAAACTCTCGAGTTCGCCCTAAGCGCTGTTTTAAAGCTTATAAAAGCGTTGGGAAGTGCGTAGCTCCTTTGAAGAATCTCTTAAAGAGAGATTTTCAAAGTGATGTCCCGTATACAAAAATGGTTACCGACATGACCTTTATTCCAGTCAGAGAGGGTTGGCTGGTGTTAAGTGCTATCAAAGACCTATTCAGTCACAAAATCGTGGGTGCGGCATTTGGGGCCGCGGCTACAATTGATTTGGCCTTAAAAACACTGAATGGGCTTCCGAACTCGATAGGAGCCATAGGCAAAACAGCCATAATTCATAGCGACCAGGGAAGTTGTTATACCAGTGAACAATACAGAGAGGCAGCAGGGGAGAAAGGATTTTGCTGCAGCTTTTCTCGTAAAGGCAACTGCTTAGATAACGCAAGTATGGAGAGCTTCTTTGGTCACCTAAAAAGTGAAACCTATTACCGGCTATCGCCCGTCGAAAGGAGTCGCTTGAAAAGAGTCGATGCTCAAAGGATGGTGGAGAGTTATATTAAGTGGTACAACGAGGAAAGAGTTCAAAAATCTCTTGGATACCAAAGCCCGTCGGAGGTCATCTCAAGCTACGAAGCTCTTCGATTAAGTTAATCGAAGAGCGGATATAAAAATCATTCACCGGCGTTTTTAAAGCGTCGATGGCAGTGCTGTTTCTCATTTCGCTCCGCTCATGAGAAACAGCACTGCCATCGGGGAAAAATCCCGTAATTCCATCAGAATTTCAGAGTTAGAATTTAAGAAGACAAAAACACCAATTCCGGTGGTTTAAGTGTCTCAAAAAAGGGGTTTGTTCATTTGTGGGGTGCTTAAACTTGTCGCTTGACAATTCCTTAATGAGTGGGGCTGGAGATACTTGACTAATACACTCGGTTTGCCTCCGCTTTCAAACCAATAGTCTATGAGGCCTGAACCCGGGTCCGAAAAAAACTTCAAAAGTGACCAAGGGGCAAACACTTTTTGTCGAGCAGTGCGCTCAAAACAAAAACCGTCATAATGTTCCGTTAGTTCTTGAAAAAGTTCTTCTTTACTGGTACCTAATATCTCCGAAGCCGAAATCAAATACTCTGCAAAGTACTCCTGCACCTCATGATGGGTATATCCCAAAAGCGACCCATACTCTGCCGACAATGAAATATCCGATAGGTTATTTAACTCCGAAAAAATACTGGCCTTATTAAATTTTGTTATTCCGGTGATGAATAAAAAACGTAAGGCCGCATCATTTGATTTAAATATTGAATAAAACTTAGAAAGAAAGTTCCTTACTTGTAAATACAATTGCGGATCATCGAGACACTCCGTCAATGGAGCATCATATTCGTCTATCAAGAGAACTAAGGATGAGTTAGGCAAACTTTCTATAAAAGCCTCTAGCAGGTTTGTAAAAAAATTAGCTCCGCTCCTTTTAAAGCCTATTTTACGAAACTGTGATTCCAAATAATCATCAAAGTAGTCTCGAAATTCTTTGAAACTCCCATCCGGTTTTACTCTTGCAAAATCCAGTCTCACCACTTCATAACTTTTTTCTTCCTTCCAGAGTTTTTCAATTACCAGGCCTTGAAAATCTCTCAAACCATTTTTAAACAATGATTCGAAGGTCGAAATCAATAACGATTTCCCAAATCTTCTAGGACGAGCAAGAAAATACTTTCCTCTATTTGAGGCCAAACGGTAGATATAACTCGTTTTGTCTACGTAAATTTCATTTGACCCTCGAAGAGCTGCAAAGGAAGAAGTGCCCAAGGATAAGCGTTTCAATAGTTCCGTATTCATAGAAGTCGCTTCACGGTATTAGCTTAATTATAAAAGTGTCAGCCTTTGCTCAGATAACCTTCTTCATGGAGTCATTCAAAAAATTTGAAAACTTCAGTTGAAAGATGTAGGTTTGGAGACACGGAACTTACTTTACCGAAGGCAAGTATTTTGACACCTTGCGTTCCATTAGAGTTAACCATAACTCGGCGGGTATTTGCTCTTTGATAATGAGATAATCGGCCTTTTCTCTTCAGCTTGGAATCAATTGAAAAAAATATCCCGTTGTAAAAGCTGCAGTCTCAAACAATTTAAGACCCACGAATCATGAAATCTTTGGTCAAAGTTTTACGCTATGGATTTTTCGGTGAAGTCCTGAAAGTCCGCCTTTTCAACAAAGATTTCTTCAGCATCTCGAGAACTTTCCAAAGAGAAGAATTGTTCCTTTTTGGTAAGAAAATTGGCATCCGCAATCTTCCTTCTTCTTTCGCTCAGTCTTCAATTCTGAATTCTGTTATGAACAGAAGAAATGAGAAGATACTCAAACAACTTCACAGTACAGAGTCCGCAATCATTAACGGAATCGACTCTCCCGGAGAAGACTCAATCGATTTTTCCACAAGAAAAAATAAAATCATTCTGCTGATGACTGATCATTTGTTTACCGTTGGCGGTGCGGAAACAAGAATTGTCAGAACAGCAGAACTTCTTAAGAATCTAGAATTTATACCGGTCATTCTTTCACAACACAACAGCCATCCGCCTTCTCAGAAATTTTTCAACCTGACTTTGGATTATCGCGATCCAAATCTGAGTTCAATACTCAGTAACTGGATCGAACGTGGCCTTCTCCATGGAATTGAATTTCATATCAAAAATCCTCGGATGCTTTACGATCTGCCATTGTTCGATTGGAAAAACAAAATAGTTCTTGGCGTCCAGATCCACAATGTTTTTTCTTTAACAGAAAGGCTTAAGCAACAACTGAACCATTGCCACTACATTGTTTCCTCTCAATCCGACTTTGTTCCTTAGTCTTCAATCGTCAGAAACTGGGTAAATATAATACCCCCTCCCGAAACTTTATGGTATTTTAAGCAGCAAAAGCATGCACTATTCATATCCCGACTGTCAAAAGACAAGACAACGCATTTTTTGAACTTTGTCAGTTTCTGTAGGAAACAAGGTCTTGATTTCCACATAGCCTCTGATTGGCCCGAGCGGGGGTGGCAGCACCATTTCATTCAATCGCTTGCTCTTTATCCTCACCAATTCATTGGACCAATTTCCACCTCTCATCACCTGAGAAAATTCATCCACAAATATCTATTCATTGCCGGTGTAGGACAAATACCTTTGGAAGCAGCCTCTTTGGGATTCCCGACTGCTGTCGTCTCATCCAAACTTCCAAGTAACTTTGCCGAACCTTTGATTTTTCTTGATCACTCCAACGTGGGCTTTCTTCACCAATGGAATTTTGTTATTAATCAATGTCCTATAGAAAGCCTTACTCCAAATAGTCAAAAATTTATGGATGATTTTCGAAACGGAACAGTCTCTGCAGATTTTGAAGTGAGTCAAAAAATTCTGAAGCTCAGAACTCCGGAAAAATTAATGGAAATCTACCAAACTTTTTATGACTCTTAAGGGTTGGCCGATCCTTTCATAATTGCGGATAACATCGGACATGTTCACTATGCTCCCATCGAGTCACAATAGCTTTTCAACCATAGATCCTCAAGTTCTCTTCTATCGATATTCATCGCACGGATACTAACTGCCATAGTGTTATCCATGCCCACGCTCAGGCATAAGAAATTTCGCACGTTACGCTAAACAGGTGAAGCGAAATATTCTTCGAGCCAAGGCGCGATATGAAGAATTTGAATTTTCAAGTCTTCTAAAAAATACTTCTCGCATATCTCGCGAATCTTAGGTAAAGCCATAGGTCGTCGGCTCTTTTCATGCACGAGCATGATCCTTCTTTCAATCACTGGTTCCGGCATCGGCAAAATCTTTATGCCTTGTAGTGCTTCCCGGTGCTGGACTAATGTAGCTGGTCGCAGAAAACTCCACCCTAATCCGGCCTTGATAAGCCGCAGCATCACTCCGCCGTCATCAACTCTCATGCGATTTGGAAACCGAACGGAAAGCGAATTAAGAATACTTTCTGTGATGATATCGCCTCCGGATTTCTGGTTATATCTTAGGAATGGAAGGCCGCAAAATTGCAGCTCCTCCCAGCTTGTTTTCTGACGAACTAGCTTGATTTTCTCTGGAATCACAAGGACAGAAGGTTCACGAAAGAGAGGAATTGAGTTGTATTTTTCTACTTGCGGACGTTTGCTTGCGATGACCCAATCTAGCTTTTGCTGATCCAAAAGACTGTAAAGGTATTCGGAGGTTCCAGTTTTGATTTCAAAATTAAGCGTATTCCCAAAAAGTTCAGAAGCAAGTTTAATGCCAAGCTCATAAGACAAGCTCTCAATGATGCCGAAAGAAATTGACGGGGCACAATAATTCTTGGCCTGCAGCTTTTGGATTATCTCTCCTAGTCGGCTGCATTCGTAGTAAAGCTCCCGATAAAAAATTTTACCTTCTGACGTTAGTCCAATAGGTTTTTGTCTTCGATCAAACAAACTAATTTTTAGAGTCTTCTCTAACTCCGATAAGTGATAGGAAACTGATGATTGAGTCATGCCTAAGACTTTTGCCGCCTCAGAGATAGAACCTTGACTTGCAACCGCTAAGAAAACAGGTGTATGAGAGCCCAAAAAATGAAGATCACGCATATCGAAACCTCGGGAGAGAAAGTGGCTTTCAGTGTTTCCATTTACTTCTTCGAAATTATCTATAACTTTCTTCTGTTTTTTTTAAATTTTTCGATGTTATTGCCGTTATTCCTCATATTTGAGGTGATTAAACCACCCAAAGGAGAAATAAAATGGATGAAAAACATCGCGGCAAAATCAAAAAACAACCGGCTCCGGAAGTCGTTAAATTTTTGATCAATCCTGCCATCGTTCAAGATCTCGAAAGAAGCTACCAAACCATTCTCGATATCAACAAAGCACATGTCGTCATGCTTGCTGAGGAAGGAATCATCAAGACCGACGTTGCAAAAGAAATCCTCAAATGCACTCAGAAAATTGCAGGAATGCAAGAACATCCAGAATTTGAGATTAACCCAAATGTCGAAGATCTATATTTCAACCTGGAACGTTACCTCATTGAACAGACTGGAGCAGAAATAGGTGGCCAGCAGCATACCGCTCGCTCGCGCAATGATCTCTTTGCTACTGAACAAAGAATGGATATTCGGCGCTATTTCTTAAAACTTTGCAGCCTGTTTAACGAACTTAGAGAGAGCATCTTAGTGGTTGCGGAGCAGAATAAAGATGCTGTGATGAGTGGGTATACACACCTGCAGCCTTCTGAACCAATTACCTTTGCCCACTATTGCTCAGGAATCTTAGAGGCTTTGGAAAGAGATTATCTGCGGGTCCAACGCTCCTGGGATGCTCTTAACCTCTGTCCTCTTGGAGGCGGCTCCATGGGATCTACGACGTTCATGATCAACAGAGATAGGACCAGCGAACTTCTAGGCTTTAGTAAACCTCTTCAAAACTCTATTGACTGCACGGCCAGCAGAGACTACTGTCTTGAAATCATTGCAGCACTCTCTATTGCGGCATGTACGCTATCGCGATTTGCGTTCGATCTCTATATTTGGAGCACACCGGAGTACGGCTATATTGAAGTTGATGATTCTGTCGCAGGATGCTCTTCAATCATGCCTCAGAAGAAAAATGCTCTGACTCTTGAATGCTGCAAAGCAAAAGCGGCTCATTTAGAAGGCTTCTATATCTCAGTCTTCAGTTCTTTAAAGAATATTCCGTTTACCCATTGTCGTGATTCTTCAACAGAGGCAATGCGCTTTGTTTGGACGGCACTTTCTGAATTCGAGGCACTGATCTCATTGTTAAATGTGACCGTCAAAACTCTTTCCATCAACAAGGAAAGAATGCTCTCGGCGGCTTCCTCCAATTACTGCACCGTCACGGAATTGGCCAACTACTTAGTTCGTCATGATGGAATCTCTTTCCGAAGCGCCCATAATGTCGTGGCACAGCTCGTGGGCTATATGCAGGAACATAGCAAGCTGGCTGATGAAATATCATTTGCCGACCTCAATCCAATCTGTCTTGAAATTCTGGGACACGATACCTCTCTCACGGACGAACTGATCAAGAACGCATTGAATCCGGAAAGAAACTCCCAGTGCAAAAAAGTCATCGGCGGCTCCAATGTTGAAGAAGTTGAACGTCAATTAAGAGCGCTGAGTAGTGAACTTACAGCCGATCAAGGAGTTCTTCAAAACAGAATTGAACATCTTGAAAAAGCTAAGCAAGCACTCGAAACAGCAGTCTCAGATCTCATTTCCTAAAGGAGAGACGATATGTTTATAGCAGAATTCTGCATTGTCATTTTGGCGATGATCATCGGTGCTCGTTGGGGAGGCATCTTTTTTGGTATGGCTGGAGGTCTGGGACTAGGTGTCTTAGTCATTTGTTTCGGCCTCGCTCCTGCAAATCCGCCTATTAACGTCATGCTCATCATGATGTCAGTGGTATTGGCTGCGGCAACTTTGCAAACTGCAGGAGGTATGGATGTTTTAGTAAAAGTCGCAGAAAAACTTCTTCGGAAAAATCCAAAGCGAATTGTTTTCGTCGCGCCTTTCATCGCTTGGCTCTTTACTTTTATGGCAGGCACCGGCAACGTTCTTTACAACCTTCTGCCGGTAATCTCCGAAGTCTCCAGAGAAACAGGCATAAGGCCGGAACGTCCTATTTCAATCTCCGTCATTGCTTCGCAGCACGCAGTACCTTCTAGTCCCATCTCAGCGGCTACTGTTGCTATGGTTGCCTTCTTAGCGCCGTTGAACGTAACTTACTTCCAGATCCTAGCCATTGTGGTGCCGGCTACTCTAATCGGTCTGTTTTTTGGTGCCCTTTCTGTCTACAAAAAAGGAATTGAGCTCGAAAAAGATCCTGTGTATTTAGAGAAGGTCAAGGCTGGTCTTTTTAAAGACATGGACGCCGGAAAAGCCGAATCACTTGGAGGCCATAACTTCTCAGCGACAGCTAAAGCTTCTGTAGCAGTTTTCCTTATTTCTGCAGTTGCCGTAGTTTTGGTCGGAACTTTTCCGGAATTAAGACCTAAGGTAGTCAATGCAGCTGGCAAAATCCTTAAGGTCAATATGACCCAAATGATCGAAATCGTTATGCTCATTTCAGCGGCATGCATGGTGATGTTCTGTAAAGCTGATCCGTCTAAGATCACATCAAGCTCGGTATTCAAAGCTGGCATGATGGGGGTTGTAACAATATTCGGTCTGGCATGGATGTCAGATACTTGGATTGCCAATAATCTGCCGTTCATTAAGTCCCAAATTGCCATCGCTGTCCAAGATCAACCTTACCTTTTCGCAATTGGATTATTCATTGTCTCGGCCTTGACACACAGCCAAGGTGCAACAGTTGGTGCTCTTATTCCGCTTGGCGTTGCTCTTGGGATTGACGGTTTAACTTTAGTGGCAATGTATCCGGCGGTCTGCGGATATTTTGTAATTCCAAGCACCGGTGTCTTATTAGCTGGCGTTGCATTTGACGAAACTGGCACCACAAAAATCGGGAAATGGGTAGTTAACCATAGTTATATAGTTCCAGGATTTGTCTCGACAATTTCAGCAGTAATTGCCGGCTTCGCCATTCGATTCGTTTTGTTCTAGTCCCATTTACCTTGGAGGCCTTGAGGCCTCCATCTCCTTTTCTGTGTTCCTGGTTATGTACACGACTGATCTCATTGCGCTTTTCATTAAATTCTTCTTCCTTCTTACGCCTCCCTTTGTAATTTCAGTATTTTTGTCCGTTACACAAAAGCATGACGCTTCGCAAAAGGCTTCTCTTGCAGTAAGAATCACTTTGGCTATCATTGTCGTAAGCGGCGTTCTTTTATTCTTTGGCGGCTTCATCTTTTCAGTATTCGGCATCACAATTAATGCTTTTAAAATTGGGACGGGTGCAATCCTTTTCCTGACTTCGGTATCGCTAGTTAACGGCTCAGAAGGAGCGGTTAACGTCAAAGGTTCTCTTCACTCAATCGCAGTTGTTCCAATGGCAATTCCCGTAACGCTCGGGCCGGCTTCTGTCGGTGCATTAGTTGTATATGGAGGTGAAATCCATGGATTCTTAAATCAGCTGGCAGCCTTCGTCACGATCACTGCAGCTATTCTTTGTGTCGGAATTCTTTTGTGGATGTCCTCTTATATCGAAAAGGCCATCGGAAAAAGCGGCTTAGTGGTACTGAGTAAGCTCACTGGGCTCATTCTTGCTGCACTTTCTTCTCAAATGATTTTTGAAGGAATCAAGTCTTTCCTCTCGCTTTAAACGCAGAAGTTCTTACGAAAAAGACGAATCTTTTCTCTCTCTAACGAATTGTTTCTTCGTATTATTTCCGGCTGAAGATATAGATATGCAATGCATCGTCGAAGCTTCCAACTTCGCGGCAGATTAGAGAAGAATCATTAATCTTTTGTAAAGAAGATGTTACGAGACCTTCCGTAGGCTCTTCTTCATAACGAACATAATCAATGGCAGCAAACAACCGATTCAATATATGAAATACCGCCTCCGGCTTTTCCTCCATTAAGACTTTTACGATGGACTGGCTCCAATCTGCTCTGGTACTTGGCCATTGAGCAGTTGCTGCAAATATAGCTGAGCGATAGCTTTTTTAGCTTCCTTATTCGGATATCGTAGGAATACCGTATCACCATACTCTACAGATTTAATCGTAAGATAACCTGATAGAGTCAACAATTCAACATCTGACAAATTTTCAATATCCGATGAACCGCGTAAGGCATATAACGACAAACTTTGTTCCTTATCGTATTCTTCCGGATTTCTTAATAAGTGAGACTGAAGATGCGTAACCAATGTACTCGGTTTTCCGCCGTTTTCAAACCAATAATCCTCCAAGCCTCTTTCAGGTGATGAGAAAAAATGCAACAAAGACCAAGGAGCAAATACCTTTTGTTTTGCTGTCTCTTCAAAACAAAAACCGTCATAGTGTTCCGTCAGTTCTTGCAAAAGTTCTTCCTGTCTAGTTCCTAGCGTCTCAGATGCATAAATCAAATACTCTGAAAAGTACTTCAGCACTTCTTCGCGGGTAAATCCTAAAAGCGAGCCATACTCTGCCGAAAGTGAAATATCAGATAAATTGTTTAGTTCCGAAAAAATACTGAGATTGTGAAATTTCGTTATCCCCGTAACGAACAAAAAACGTAACGGACCATCATTTGATTTAATGACTGCGTAAAAGCTTGATAGTTGTCTAAGAACCTGCTCAAACAACTCGACATTATCCAAGCAAGACGTTAACGGCGCATCATATTCATCTATTAACAACACTACAGAATTCACGGCTTGCTTCTTGAACCAAGCAGACAATTGACTCATGAGTGAGGTAGCGTGAAGTTCAAAACGAAATCCGTAAGGCGCAAAAGCATCAACTATTAAATCGTGAAATTGGAGTTCATACTCTTTCAAATTACGAAAACTTTTTGTTTCAGAGAAATCTAGTTTTACTACTAGGAATTCTTTGTCCTCGTTCCAAAGTTTTTCAATCTCGAGACCATGAAAGTCTCTCAGTCCATACTTGAATAAAGATTCGAACGTGGAAATTAATAACGATTTTCCAAATCTTCTCGGACGAGCCAGAAAGTACTTTCCATTACAACAGGCTAGAGAATAGACCTTCTCCGTCTTATCAACATAGATTTGGTTCAGTTGTCTTAACTTCTCAAAAGATGATGTACCCAAAGACAGCTCTCGCAATAGTTCTTTATTCATTGTGGTCCTTTTCTGTATCCTGTCTTCAATATATAAGTAACCGCCATTTCTCAGCCAACTGTCTTCAGAGACGTCTTCAAAAAAATTTGAATGCTTCAGTTAAAGAGTATAAGTTTGCACAATTGGAACTTAGTCGCTCAACAACCACTTGAGTGCATTAACTTTGTGAATGCCTTCAATGGAAACCTCAGGATCATTATCTAGCGAAAGAATAAACTTTGGATAATTATCTTGAATTCGAAGCAAAGGACGCAATTCTCGATGCAGAACCTCCTCATCTCGGACTGAAGCCGCAACTTGAATATAAATTTTTTCTTGGCCGTTCGTACAGACAAAATCAACTTCAAAATCTTCAAGTTTTCCCGTGAAGACTTTATAACCTCTTCGCTTCAATTCCAGAAATACTACGTTCTCCAAGAGATGGCCTACGTCGGCCAGAGAACCGCTTCCCAACAGAGTTCTTCTAAGACCTAAGTCAACAGCATAGTACTTTTTGAGACTCTTCAAGAGTACTCTTCCTTTCAGATCCCAACGATCAACCTCGTAGAGAACAAAAGCATCAATCAGACCACGAAGGTACTTCTCTACTGTTTTATTATCGGTTTTTGTCCCAGCAGATGTCATCGAGTTTGCAAGTTTTGCCACAGAAACCCGGTTCCCAACTGAATCAAAGCAAAATCTTGTTAGCTTTGTCAAGACTGCCGGCTCACGAAGCTGAACTCTGGATAGGATGTCTCTCACAACTACAGTGTTGTATAGTCCGTCCAGAATCTTATCCACAAAATCCGATTCGGAAGGAACTTCTAGGATAAAAGGAAAAGACGTAGTGGACAAAAATAACTTATACAGCTCCTCTGTATTTTTATCAAGGAAGGCTTTCTTAAATTCTTTCAAAGAGAGCGGCAGCATTTCTATTTGGACATATCGACCCGTTAACAAAGTTGCCAACTCTCCGGACAAAATATGACTGTTGGAACCAGTAAGATAGATATCGAAATTATCGTGAAGAAAAAGACTGTCGACGGCTTTTTGAAAATTCTCAACTTGTTGAATTTCATCCAGAAAAATATAGTATTCGCGAGAATCGGAAGTTCTCTCAAGGATGTATTGATGCAGCTCCTGATAATCAGTAAGTTTTTGGTTGGCCAGATCCTCTAAATTAATTTCAACGATTTGTTCTGGATTTACGCCACTCTTTAAAAGACGCTGAGCAAAAATTCTCAATAATGTCGACTTACCGCATCGGCGGACACCCGTGACAATTTTGATGAAAGGAAGATCTTTCCACTTATCTAGCTCTGCCAGATAAGGCTCTCTCTCCAATACTAACTTTTTTCTCATCTCAACACTTTTTTGGATTATGTTCCATATTTTACTTAAAAATAAAAATTATTGGAACATAATCCAAATATAAAAACTTTTTTATTCGTCCGTTTTATTCCATAGTTTGAAGGGATTTTCGAGCAAACATAAAATTGAATTTGAACAGTTCTCAAGAAAGCTTTTATTCCAATGTTGTTTTTCCGAGATTATTTCTTAAATAAGTACTTGAGAGCGCTTGAGCTTCTACAAAGACATCCACAGCGCAGTTTATTCCTGTAATCTCAGAAATAAAAACCGCTTACGCCAATATTCTCTCGAGAGCTCTGAGGCAAGCATTTTAATAATCGGAGCTAAGTTATGTCAGCAATGTCAGCGACCGGGTCGTTAAAAAAGATCGGAGTGAGAACCAAGTCTTTCACCGTAGATAGTGTCATCCGTAGACCGATAGATGAATATCAACTCAGGAAAAACATGAAGTTCTCGGTAGCCGTTCCTGTTACCTATAAGTTTGTGATCTTTGAATTGGTCAGGAATTCTTTCTTCATTGACAAGGAGAGTCACAATTTCTTTGAATCTGCTCAGAGGAATCCCCCTTTTAACGGCTCTTTCAAAGTCTTTGGTCAATGCAGTACTACTGACAAAATCTTTCATCTCTTATCGAATACCCATATCGTCAAAGAATTCTTGAACGTTTTTATAGCGTTTTCCACCGCCGTTTTCAGTTTCCCTAAACGCCTCAAGAGTTTCTTTATTAGGAATATGCGGTCTGAAAGGCATTCCTTGTTCAGATACAGCTTGTACCAAAAATGTTCTGACTGCTTCCGACAGACTCATTCCCATATTTTCAAAAAGAACTGTGGCTTCAGTCTTCAAAGACTTTGGCAAACGAACTTGAATTTGGGTTTCAGCAACAGTAGCCATCATTAATCCTTCATAACAGTGTAATGACATATTAGTCCAACACAATAAGAACATCAAATGAATCGAACTTGCTACTGACTCAAATAAAAACAAAATCAATATTGAAATACAACATGCAACCACAAACATTTTGACCAAACGTGCTAGATATCACAGAGCATTATTAGATTCAAACACTCTCGATAAAAATCACGACTTCTGTGAGCTCATGAAGAACTATATAATTTTCATTACTGAGAAAGACTTTCGAAAACTTGGTAAACCAATATATCAAGTCGAAGGGGTTTTCCTTGAGGACCAAGCTCCGTTCAATGATGGAACTCACATTCTTTTTGTTAACGGACAGTACCAACACGATGATCCTATAGGCAACCTCACGAAGAACTTTTTCTCTAAAGGAGCGGAGCAAATGAACAATCCAGTTTTGGCAGAGCGAACAAAATTTTTGAAAGAGTCAGAGGAAGGAAGAAACGAGTTCCCTGGAGTAGAAATAGAGGTCTCCTTTAAAGCCTTAGCAGAAGGGAAAGCCAAAAAAAGAAGTGTAGGTTTCCTCGTAGGAAAACTCGAAGTCGCCATCAACCTTCTCATACTTGACCGTATGCCTCTAGAGACAATTTCTCAAGCTACAGGATTTTCGATAAAATTCTTGGAAGAACTACAAAACGGCCTTCTTGCCAAAACTTAATTCAACCGTTCATCTTCCATTTACATTACTTGTTGTCAGATGTTGAGATCGCCTGAAGGCCTCTGCTCAACCTTCCAAACATTTTTGACCTCACGGTTCGACACTTGTTTATCACAAATTTTTGTACAACTTTTTTCAATCACGGTTTTTAGAGGCCTGCGCAACAACGCAAATATCTTTTAGGCTTCCTCACGACTGTGGACTAACTCCAAATAATAGAAATTAGTCTGCAAAAAATTTACATCCTTCCTCTAAATTCAAAGAAGAAGGATGTCTTAATTTTTAAGCCTCAGCCTTTTCTTTAAAAGCTGAGTGGTTCAAAGTTATTTGAAATTTTCCAGTGAGTGACTATTTTTTGGAGGCTCTGTAAAAAGCAATGCTAATGCCAATAGTTAAAGCAAGGGCAATAATCATAGTTGCAATCCATAAGCTCATTTTTCTACCTCCATTTCAAGACGAACAATCCACAAAGCACAAGCGACAAGGACTGTGCCACAGACAACACCTATACCGTTCTGTTCATAAAGGCCGACGGCAAAGGTGGCGATGGACAGATTCGTCAACCAACTTTTTGCTACATTGGCGTAGGTAAAAGATTATTAATTTTTGTTTTCATAAGTTTTCCCTTAGACCATTTTAGTGGATTTTTATTTTCCCTGGGTATCAATCAAACTCAGAACGAACTTCGAAAAACAGTGCTTTTACAGCAAAAGTTCAGACCTGCACCATAACCGGGAGGTTTGCTTCCTCAGGATAATCCCCTGTCTCTAACACGCAATTTAAAGAAGAGCCAAAAATTTGACATCCTTCCTCTAGATTCAAAGAAGAAGGATGTCTTAGTTTTAGGACCTCAGCCTCTTCTTAAAAAGCTGAGTGGTTCAAAGTTCATTTGCAGACTTGTTTTACAGAAAAACGAATCTCGGCCGGAAAACCTTTGACAAGGTCGCCTGCTTTCACGGAACGGAATGCGTTTTCTTCATCAGCTCCTTGCTTTACGGCTGCAGTGATCTTTTCTTGAAGTGCAGCTGCGTCTTCTTTGCATACCCCCGTGTTAACTAAGAACCTGGCATCGCCGGCAATAGCATTTACCGTTGCGCCGCCCTTGAAGTTATAGGCGGAAGCACAAGGAAGTGCTTTTTCCAATGCAAGAATGGCACGAGCTCCGGCATGAACGGCATTAACGTTGCCGTAGTTGCCGTTGGAGTGGCCTCCTGGACCGGTCATTTCAACTTCAAAAACAGCTGCATTAACGGCAGAACAAAGACCGAATAAACCAATTAAAAGTAATTTCTTCATTTCTGCCTCCTACTTATAAACTTCTTCAGTGGTTCTCTTGCCCATCGGGTCGAGCAGCGGTTTAACGACTTTGCCGTCAGCGGTGTTGTAGCCTGCGGCCATCAAGCCCATCAGAATCATGCGGTATACACGGTTTCCTTCGGCTTTTCCATCACCCGGAATTCCCCATTCATACCAGGTGTGTCCGCCGCCTCCCGCAGCCGGAGTTCCCACATTGATATTAATGGTTGGAACTCCAACGGCTGCCGGAACGTTATCGTTCAGAGAAGAAGCTCCTTCAGCAAGCGCTTTTCTCTGATCAATACCGACTGTGTCTGCAGCCTGCCAATGAATCTGAACGACAGGATCATCATAGTTTGTTCTGCGGTGAGCAGGTCTGTCGCCAAACCAAACCAATTCCATCTTGACTGCTTTAGGATCGCCTTTCTTGAGGCCGAATTTTGCATTTTCTGCATCCATCGCTTCTTGGAACTTAGGTTCGATCTTCGATCTGATGGCTAAGAGAGGTTCCGGTGTCGGGCTTCTCATATCAACCATCAAAGTGCATTCTTCACTTCTGCCGCCTTCCGGAGCTTTTGTACATTCACCGACGCCTACGGTGTATGTTGTTCTTTCAGCTTTCTTGTCTAGATCGTAAGGTGTCTTAAGATCTGCAATAGAGGCAATAGCACGGTTCATCGCCATCAAAGCCGATGGCTGATCAGCGCCTGCTTTCACGCCTTTAGGTTCGATGTACTTAATTTCAAAACGATAAGAGCCGAGGTAGTTAACAGCACCGGAACCCGGGCGTGTACTATCTGCAGAAATATTGGCCACGAAGTTCAAAGCATTGTTGCCTTTGCCGGTGTCTTGGCTGTAGCCGTATAACTGTTTCATACCTGCCAAGTTGCCTTTTCCTTCTTCACCTGCAGTTCCGCATACCCACAAGTCATACACCGGTTTAACTTTGTATTTCGTTAGTATCTGAGCGATCTGCATGACAGCAGCCGTATTAATCATCGCATCGTTGTAGCCCGGGACATAGAGACGGTAACCGCCCTTAGCGATGGCATCATCTAGGCTGTCATATCTCTTATAGGCTTTTTGATAATTTTCATCTTCGATGATTTTGCCGTTCTTATCGAAATGCAGTTCATCAGGAATAGCCGCTAATTCCTGAGGTGTTTTAACCAGAGGAGATTCGGCTTTTTGAAGCTTGATCGGCATGTAGGGTTTGTCCTTCGGAGGAAGAACCGGCGGATTAACAGTGTCAATATGACCCTCTAACAAAACTTTCGGACCTTGCCCTGCATAAGATTGAGCCCCGGCAGTCTGAGAATAGGTTCCGGGAATTCTTACACAGGCGTTGTAAACGGGAAGACCGTCAACTTTTTGAAGTCCGGCTCCTGGCAGGTTTCCGCCGACTCTGGTCATGACGTTTTTCTCGTCAATCCCCCATTCTTGAACGAATCTTCTCGTCAGCTCTTCTTGCCTTCTCAATTCAGAACGGGAAGGAGAAGCGATTCTGACGACTTCCATGTGAGTATTGAATCTCCATTTCTGAGCTTCGGGGGTTTCTAATTCTTTTTTGATTTTCTGCATAACCGGATCAGAATTAATAGCTTCTGCTGAAGCTTTAGTTGCTTCAGAAATATTCGGTACAGCAGCCAAAGCTATTGAAGAATAAACAGCGCTGGATACTATAGCCACGATGAGTTTTACTTTCATGAACACCTCCTGGGAAAAAGATGAAAGCGACTCGTCCATCCTACTTACTGCACTTCAGTTGGTCAACGACATCTTCTTACACGTGTCTGAAAAGACACACCTTATTAAATAGAAATTCTCACCATTGCTGGAGCCGTAAGAATTTACACGGATTTACAAGGTATTCAAACCACCTTAACCTCAAGTCCTATAGGAGGTGAGCTTTGAAAATTACCAATTCCTTGTGGTTGATTGCCTCAGCATTTTTCTTTTCATGTCTGACCATTGCTACCAAACTTTGTGGCCAAACTTTTTCTTTTTACGAATTCATGTTCGCAAAATACGTTTTGGTAACACTGCTGACAGCAGCGCTTTTAGCCTTCAAACATCAAAGTTTTATTCCTAAAAATCCCGGCTTAATATTTCTTCGCTGTCTTTTTGGCGTACTCACCGTGCTCGCCAACATCATTCTCATTTTCAACATGCCGGCCGCGGTAGCGCAAAGCTTCAATTACACGGCCTCCTTTTGGGTGGTCTTGGCTCTTTGCTTTTCCTCCCACAGTTGCAGGATTGCCGTACTCTTTCCTCTCCTCCTAGGCTTCAACGGAATTCTCCTCGTTCTGAATCCTCAAATGAACGGCGAAATTTTGACTAATCCTCTAACGCCTATTTGTGTTGCATACGGTCTTCTGGCAGCGTTAGGAATGTTGGTTCTGAGAAGACTTGGAGAAAAACATGAAGCCACACTGGTGACAACCTTCTACTTTTCACTTGCCTCCGCAATGGTTGGTCTGGTAGGAAGCCTTTACACAGACGACAAAAATCTCCTGGTACTTTTTGCGGATCCTTTCTTGCTTCTGGCTGTATTTTTAACGCTGCTTTTCCAAATAGCAAAGACCTTTTCCTGGCAATACGGCGACAGCGCTCTCAACTCCATTTATTTATTCCTAGGTGCACCTTTTGTTGTAATCTTAGGATGGTTGTTTCTCAATGAAATGCCCACCGCCTTCCAAACGCTTGGAATAGTATTCATCGTTGGAAGTGCTGTAAGCAGCTATTTCATCATTTCCAGACTCAAAAAGAACCGTTAAGTTCGGCAGGATTATTAACTATGCAAACTGTTAAGGCCATCGCAGACGCGCTCGGCGTAACATCAGATGTTGTAAGACACTATACGGAATGCAAACTCGTTACGCCTGTAACGAATTCTGAGAACAAATACAAGTACTACGACGAATTTGACTTTCTTCAGCTCGCCAACGCCAGAATACTTCGCTGCCTAGGCCTTCCATTGCCTGAAGTACTGGAATATACCAATTCTTCAGTTGTTCATCAGAAAGAAATATTGTCGGAGAAATCCCGTCAAGTAAGAGCACAAATCGAGAAATTACAAGAACTGGAACTGCGTTTGCATGAAGTCCAAGGATACTTGGAGAAAACAAACCGTTGCGTGCCTACCGTAGAAGTGGTGGAGAGAGATTCAATCTACGGTATCTATACCTTCGGATCTACGGTTCCCTCCAAGGAGATAAAACAAATTGCGAAACTCTGGGCAGAACATTTTCCTTTCACGCATATCTCAATCAAAATACCAAAGGAAGAGCTCCAAAATCCGGCTTTTGCGGGCCCCTACTCTATCAGCCTCGGCCTCGGCGTAATCAACAAATACGCCGAACAATTCCGGCTGGATATTGTTCCGCCTATTGAAACCATTCCGCAAGGTCGTTTTCTGATTATTTATCTCAAAGTCAAAGATATATTCAACCTCACAAGGAAGGAACTTTTACCGCTATTTGAAAAAGCTGAGGAGCTTGGAGTCCGCTTTTCTCACCAGTCTTCCGGACGGCTGCTGGCTATTGAAGAAAACGGTAAAGAGACTGAATTCTTCATTTTGATTCGAGTAAGGATAGAAAAGAATAACGATTAACTCACTTGACCTATGTGTTACACCAAGGTTTATTCTGAAAAAAACATGTTGATCCCAAGGAGAAAAAATGAAACTTTTCAGATTAAACAAAGCGACAGCGCTTATTGTTGTTCTTACTTCCAGCTCTGCCGCGGTCGGTGCCCTGACCTCCGGCACTTATGAAACAACAGGAAAAGGAAATAACGGTCCGGTTGTCGTTCAAACAACCATTGAAAACTCTCAAATCAAAGACATCAAAGTTTTAAAAAATTCCGAAACACCCATGATTGGCGAAACAGCTATTCAGCAGCTGCCGTCCAAAATCATCGCTTCGCAATCCTTATCTATTGACGGCTTAACCGGAGCCACCAACACCAGCAACGCTCTCAAAAACGCAGTTAGAGAAGCTTTGGCCAAAGCCGGCGGAAGCGAAAAAGACTTAAAGCCCGTAGCCGTAAAAAAGCAAGATGCTGTCCCGAACAAAGATGAATCTACAGATTTAGTAGTAGTTGGGGCCGGCGGCAGCGGTATGGCAGCCGCTATCCAAGGAAAAGAAAGAGGTTTGAACGTCATTCTTGTAGAAAAACTTCCGATGATTGGCGGTACAACGGCCTTGTCTTCTACTGCCTTTAATGCCGGCGGAAGCAAGATTCAGATGGCGCTTGAGAAACCGTACACCGCCGAAGACTATTACAAGAAACTAAAAGGCAAAGGTACGGATGATGCCTCCTTGAAGAATTTGGCCGAACTCTCGGGCCCAACCACAGACTGGCTTGTTAACATGGGAGCCGATCTTGGACGGGTCATAAACGGCTCTCAGCACACACCGAAAGACGGCCGCGCTCTTGGATCCATGCTTGTTCCGGTAATGAAAAAGAAGATGGATAGTCTTGGAATAGAACCGAGAGTATCAACGAAAGCCGAAGAACTTTATGTCAAAGACGGCCGTGTCGCTGGCGTTAAGGTAAAAAACGATAACGGTACTTACACTATTTATGCCAAAGCAGTCGTTTTAGCTACTGGAGGATTTGCATCTAATCCGAAACTCGTTCAAAAATACACGCCTATGTGGGCAGGATATCCTTCAACCGCCAGCAGAGGCGCCACGGGCGACGGATTGGAGATGGCGCAAAAAGTCGGTGCAGGTCTGGCTCAGATGGAAAAATCCGGACCTCAAACAGTAGCTTATGACACCGGCCATGGAGCTGTGTCATTAACCAATGTCAGATACAACGGTGCCATTCTCGTTAATACAGATGGAAAGCGTTTCGTTAATGAATTAGCGCTTACTCCTATTCTTGGACAAGCTATCAAAGACCAACAAGGCGGACATGCGTATCTGATTTTTGATCAGGCTTCTGTCGATAGAGCTTCCTTGATGAAAAAATACAAGGAAGCAGGATATTTCGTGGAAGCTGCTAGCGTTCCCGAATTAGCGGCAAAACTTGGTATTTCTGCTGCAAATTTAGAAAAAACAGTGGAAAATTACCGCCAAGGAATGGACAAAGGCGTAGATGAAGAGTTCGGAAGAAAAGATTCTCGCTTCTCGCGAATCGACAAAGCTCCTTATTACGGCGCCAAGATCAGTCCGGCAAGCCAGACTACTTACGGCGGAATCAAAATTGACCTAAAAGGAAGAGCATTGACCCCTCAAGGCAAAGTCATCCCGGGACTCTATGCCAGCGGAGAAGCTGCGGCTCAATACGGACAAGGTGTTTCTATTGGCGTTATCTTAGGCAAGCTGGCTGCTGATTCAGCAGCAGACGATATTGCAAACGTCAAATAACTGACATGGAACAAATGCTTCCTTGAAATCAGGAAGGAATGAGGACTTTCGCGGACTAAGGTCAGCGGAAGTCCGCGTTAACTGTCTTGGTTAAGCAAATCCTGCGCGGCAGTCTCGTCGATGGAATAGCGGTGAATGTAGCTCACATCTATCCGCTGTTCAGCCTGCCAAGCGTCATAAGTTGCCTGCATACGCAGCCACATAGCAGCATCAGGTCCCGGAATTGCCGCACTGAGCTTAACGGCCATTTCCGGAGAAATAGCTATCTGACCCTTAACGAGCCTAGTTACAGTGGCCGGAGAGACACCTAGATTAGCTGCAAACTTGCGTGCGCTCAGTCCCAGACTTTCCATTGCTGACTTAACGATACGTCCCGGATGTGGCGGGTTAAACATTTTTGACATTAATGATAATCCTCGTAATTTGTGATATACGCATCTCCTTCACGAAATTCAAAGGTGTCGCACCATCCTCCTGGGACAGTCAAAGACCAAGTGCCTTGTCGATCGCCTGATAAGCTATGGAGGCAGTAACCAGGAAGATGTAGCTGTTGTACTTCCGTTGATGAGTCCAAGACGAAAAGGAGTTCACTGAGCCGATCAGCGTGTTTTGGTTGAATTCCTGCTTTAGATCCAGTTTCAAAAAACTTCTTCAAACCTTTGTGAGCCCAGCTTTTTATCATTTTTCCGTTTACCAATATGCAACAGAATAGCCTGATGTTTAATCTTATGCAACGCTAAATAAATTCTTCTAAATCAAAATCTCTTTTTATTCGCGTTGCGCTGTATTCGTTTTGCTTTGCCCCGGATTCTTAAAGGATCTTCAGAGCAATTTCGGCGCACGCCTCAGCATCTGCTAGTGCGTGGTGATGATTAAGTAAGTTGTAGCCGCAATAGCGGGCGACCGTATGAAGTTTATGGTTCGGAAGGATATTTCCAATGACTCTTCGAGAGGCTCGGCAAGTACAAAGAAAATGGTATTCCGGATACGGCATCTCATAATGAGCAAACACAGCCTTCAAACATCCTTCGTCAAACGGACTGTTATGAGCAACCAGCGTAAGACCTTCTACAAGCGGTGCAGCTTGCATCCAGACATCCGGGAACAATGGTGCATTCAAAGTATCTTCTTTGCAAATGCCGTGAATCTTTGTATTAAAAGAGGTGTAAAAGTGAGGTGTAGGCCGAATAAGACTGTAGAACTTGTCGGCAATGATGCCGTTTCGCACAATAACTAAGCCAACGCTGCATACGCTGGTTCTGTACATATTGGCCGTTTCAAAGTCAATCGCCGCAAAATCCTGCATTTCTTCCTTCCTCTCTTGAATCTTAAATTTTGTGCTCATGGGCATCTAAAATCAATATTTTTAAAGAATTGAAACCGAACATCATGTTCCTCCTACCAAGCATCCATGAATTTATTGACGACGCTACGCCAGATAGCATTGATTTTTGCTTACTAGTCTGTCTCACCAATGGCGACGGAGATCCCTACGCAATTGAACAAATGCGAAGCATACTCGGACTGCCTTGGTACCTTATTGATTCTACGGTGCCTGGTTGGATGTTAGACGAAGGTTATTGGTACAAGCTGGCAAAGGAACCTGACGTAGACGACATTTGCGTAAATCCTTTGTTCGCGGCTTCTTTGTTTTTGCACTTTTCTCAGACAACTATCAACAAATATTCGGACCAAATCTCCAAGAAGTATGCCTTTACGGATAGAAGCGGTGCGCTCCTGCTAGCAAAAGTCGTTTGCTGCTTCAAAAGAAATTTCTCCAAAGGCGATAGCCTCTCCGAACGAGAATATCATAGAATGGTGGATTCTCGGTACATCCAGGCGGTTCTCGTGTGGATGGCTTTCTTAAGCGGCAAAATCAACTTTTTAAGCTCTCTCCCTGCTGATGTGTTGGAGGCTTTCTGGGATCAATTTGTGGCAGTTTTTCGGCGTGAACCGATTATTTTGGCCGCAAATTTACCTGAAAAACTCAAGAGCTTTCTCTTAGCCAAAGAGGAAGAGGGAGTATTGGATGGCGCCCAAATTACACCGAGCCAATTTTTCCTTTTCTACATTGATTGTTTCAGCGGTGAAAACCTATACAAGATAACGGCCGGCGTCAGAACACATATTTCGGCCCATTTCTTCTCCTCTCTTTTTTATACATTTCGCGGACACTACAAAGAAGCAGTCACTGAAATTCAGAAGGCCTGCAAGGTAATTTCTAGTAAACGTGTGGTTGATGATCCTTTCCTCAATACTTTTTTAGGAATCTATCTTTTGCTTGGAAAACAGGAGCCCTCTTTGTTTAAAAAAGCCGGTTCTTTAGCATCGGTTAAACAAGCAAAACTTCCAAGAGAGGGCGGAATGCTATTTGAACTCTGCAGTCAGATTACAGACACGGAATCCTATGAATGGGAAAGCGCAGTCACCAATTATTTGAATGGTTTCAATCCTAGATCTTTTAACTTTTGGCGGGCTCTCCTAAGCACAAAGCTAGGACTGGAATCCAGCAGTAGGGACGAGCTAAAATCTTACGCAGACGCTCCGGAACTTCCCTTGTTCTTCCGAAGAGAAGCTGATGCGGTCCTCAATCCGGAAAAATATGAAAACGGTGAAACCACTTTCAGTTACGCTGACAAGACCTACGATTTTGGCGCTCCTCCCTTAATGTCTCTCATTAAAGTTCAAGCCGAATGGGAACGGGTAATCGAGAGGATTATCCAAATACAAAACAGCAGAACCAGAAGTTCGGACACTGAAGAATCTGAGCGTTTCGTCTATGAAATTAATGAGAATACGCTCGATATTTTGCCAAGACTGCAGAAAAGAACTAAAAATGGATCCTGGACATCGGGCAAGTCTTTAACTCTTTCTGCTTTTAAGAAATCAACTTCTCCGTCAGGTCCGGTTGAGAATGCACTTAGGAATTTGGTCGAGGGAGGGGAACGTTTTATCCCTTCCAGACTGGGAGGTGTGGAGGCCTTGTCTCATCTTATAGGCTATCCTCACGTCTACCGTTCAGGCACGGATCTATCGCAGAGGATCGAGGTGCGTAAAGGTTCCTTGGAGCTTTCATTCACTAAAAATAAGGACGGAGAAATCGTTCCTCATCATAATTTGGAAAATTTTTCCCAAGACACGCTGCTGACGTATGATTATCTCTCCGTTTGGGAGTCTCTCGAACTAGTAAAAATCTACCATCTCTCCAAGGAAGAACAGCAGATCCTAGCTCAGCTCAACAAAGTCAGTTCATTCCCGGCGAGAAGCGTTAAACCGTTGACCCAAATGATCAAAGAGATTAGTACGGACATTCCGGTGCTCTCTGATCTTGTCAGCGATAAGGATATGAAGCCGACGGCTAAAGCTGTGAGCAAAATTACTTTTCAATTCTCACCGGCCGATTACAACTGTTATTCGGTCCATGCTGTTGTCCGGCCCGTACCGGGCTCAACCATGGCTTTTGAGCCGGGTGATGGCCTGCAATTCGTCACAGTCAACGTCAATAAAGAGCCTGTTTCCGTCAGCCGAGACTTGAAAAAAGAAAAAGTAAATTGGGAAGATATCGAAAACAAACTTCTGGGCTTTACTGACTATCAAGAAAATTCCGACACTTGGATCCTCAACACAGAGCAAGTTCTGGAATTCATGGAAGTCTTGCGAGAAAACAAGAAAATTTGCGACATTGCTTGGCCGCAGGAAGTCAAATTCAAGGTAGACAAACCGCCAATCACATTTGACTCCATAAATCTCAATATTCGCAGCATCGGCTCTTGGCTGACAATGCAAGGAAAAGTTCAGCTTGACGGAAAAACAGCCTTGGAAATGGATCAGCTGCTCGATAAGATTCGGGAAGCAAAAGGAAGATTCATTCAGCTTGACGATACCGAGTATGTGGCTATTAGCGACAAACTCAAAAAAGTTCTTTCGCAGATAGCAAAAGTTACCCACAAGAAGAAAAAAGAGCTGGAAATCTCGGCCTTCAACGCGGGTTCTCTTAAAGAACTCGAAGCGGAAGGTGTTAGTCTTAATGCAGACCAAGAATATCGTGACCTCCTCTCCCGCATCGATTCCGCGAAAGAGTTAAAGGTAGCGGTTCCTCAAACCCTGCAGGCTGAACTTCGCAGCTACCAAATAGATGGATTCGAGTGGCTTGCGAAGTTATCCCACTGGGGCGCAGGCGCAATTCTTGCCGATGATATGGGTCTCGGTAAAACTATTCAAACCATCACTTTGCTTTTATTTAGAGCCTCACAGGGACCAAGCCTTGTCGTTACGCCAAGTTCTGTTCTCTACAACTGGCGCGATGAAATCTCCCGTTTTGCTCCCTCGCTGAACATTCATATCTTTAATTCAGGGGACCGTAAAAAGATCTTAGAAAACGCCGGCAACAACGATGTTGTTCTTTGTACCTACGGTGTTCTAAGCTCCGAGATTGAAAATATGGCTAAGCGTGTATGGAATGTTGTTGTGCTTGACGAAGCCCACGCTATCAAGAACAGAACATCCCAAATCTCAAAAAATGTTCATTCTTTGCAAAGTAAAGCTCGGGTTCTGCTGACCGGGACACCAATCCAAAACCATTTAAGCGAAATCTGGAACCTTTTTGATTTTGCCAACCCTGGGTTGCTTGGGTCGTTACCGGATTTTAGTGAACGCTTCATTCTTCCTATTGAAAAATATCAAGATAAAGATCAACAGCGTTTGCTCAAGAAAATGATTTCTCCTTTCCTGCTGAGAAGAACCAAATCGGAAGTGTTGGAGGAGCTGCCTCAAAAGACGGAAATTACCATCAAAGTTTCAATGTCTCAGGAAGAAACTGCACTCTACGAAAACCTCAGAAACAATACTCTCGAGAACCTTGCTTCCGGTGAAATCAACTCTATTCAAGCGATGGCCGCGTTGACCAAACTGCGTCAAGCCGCCTGTAATCCCAAACTCGTCGATAACAAACTAGATATTCCTTCATCCAAAGCTTCAGTCTTCCTAGAGCTAGTAAAAGAGTTGATAGCCAACAACCATCGAGCATTAGTTTTCAGCCAATTCACCTCTCATCTTGCCTTAATTAAGCAAGTTCTTGATGAAGCTAAAATTGAATACTTGTATTTGGACGGCTCAACACCAACAAGCGAAAGGAAGTCCTTGGTTGAGAAATTCCAAACCGGCTCAACGCCCATCTTTTTAATTAGTCTAAAAGCTGGAGGACTCGGCTTGAATTTGACAGGAGCCGACTACGTTATCCATCTCGATCCGTGGTGGAATCCCGCCATTGAAGATCAAGCTTCAGACAGAGCCTACCGCATGGGTCAAGAAAGAGCTGTGACGATTTACAGGCTCATTACAGAGAACACGATTGAAGAAAAAATTATCGATCTTCACTTAACCAAACGCTCTTTGGCTGATGCTTTGTTAGAGGGCGCCGATATGTCGAGCAAGCTCAGCAAAGAAGAAATTCTGAAGCTTCTTAGCGTTTAGCAACTATCCGGCCGTTAAGACAAGAAAAAAGTTTGTCAACAATTTTCTTCCTATCAACGGCCGCTTTTCTTTGCACCATTTTGAGGAAAAGGCCTTTCACACAAATGGCTGAATCATTTACGCAAAATGGATGAATTATTAACCTTTTTTTGCACACTTCTTATTGCTTCTGTTTCTTCCGGCTTCTAAGATTTTTTCCTTCTCAAAAGGAAGGTCTTATCCGGATACCAAACTGAGCAGGCTCAAGCTTTGGGTTGGTAAGACCATACCAAACACATTGTGATATACCTCCACGAATGGTATATAGGATGCAAAAAGTGAGTGAATTTGTTGAATCTGAAGATTGCGCTTGCAAAACATACAAAGACGAAAATACTTGGATGAATATTCCAGATAAGCGGGGCCGTCAGCGAGCTGTCATTGTCGGAGGCGGTTTTGGCGGACTAACTCTAGCTCGTAAGCTGAAGGATGAAAACTTCCAAATCGTTTTAATTGATAAAAGCAACCATCATGTATTCCAACCGCTGCTGTATCAAGTCTCTACTGCCGCTATCGAGCCAAGCACCATTTCGTTTCCTTTCCGAAATATCTTCCGCGGAAGAAAATGTTTTCACATCCGAGCGTGCGAGGCTCTGCGAGTAGACCCAAAAGAAAACATTCTTTACACGACTATTGGGAAGCTCAATTTTGATCATTTGATCATTGCAACCGGTGCGGATACTAACTACTTCGGCAATAAAAACTTGGCTCTCTATACAATGGCCATGAAAAAAACGTCCGAGGCTCTCTATAACCGCAATCAGATCTTAGAAAGTTTTGAACTTGCTCTTTCTACCAACAGTGCAGAAGAGAGACAGAGACTCATGACGTTTGTGATTGTCGGCGGAGGTGCTACCGGTGTGGAACTCGCCGGGGCTTTAGCGGAAATGAAAAAATTTGTACTTCCCCGCGACTACCCTGACTTAGACGCTAATCTCATGCGGATTGTCGTTGTTAGTGCCAGCAGCTGTCTTCTTCCAGCTTTTAAAGAAAAATCGTCTAAAGAGGCTGCTGATTACCTTACGTCTCGGAAAGTCGAACTTCTGTTTAATACAAGAGTTGAAGATTTTTCGAACGGCATACTGAAGTTAAAGAATGGAGATATTCACACTTATAACGTCTTTTGGGCCGCAGGCGTGCGCGCTAACTCCCTGGAAGGCTTTGATAAAGAGCTCTATGGTCCGGGCAATCGTCTTATCGTAGATCAATTTAATAGGATCAAAGGCTTCGATCGGATTTATGCTATCGGAGATACGGCCTATTTCCCGACAAAAAAATATCCTCACGGACTGCCGCAAGTTGCTCAACCTGCCATGCAGCAGGCAGCTAACATTGCCTACAACTTAAAGAAAGTGATTAAGAGCGAGCCTCTTAAAGAGTTTAAATACTTTGATAAAGGTCAGATGGCAACCATTGGCAAGAGCCACGCCGTAGTAGAAATCGGAAAATTCTGCTTCGGAGGAATACTTGGTTGGCTCTTATGGCTTGGCTTGCACCTCTTTTATATTCTTGGGGTAAAGAATCGAATTGTGATATTTATGGACTGGTTCTTGAGTTATCTAACTTACAGCAATGCTCTGCAGATCATTGTTCTCCCGTTACGCAAGAAGCGCCATACGATTTCAATCCGCAAGGATGAGGCATTATGTTCAAATCCGGTTAAGGACAGTCCGAAGATACCCAAGGCGCCCGGCGACACAGCATCGTAAAAGGTTGGGCAGCCTTTTCTGCGAGATTGTTCCTGTGTCTTATTGGGAAGACACAAGGACGCCTTTGCAGGTCCTCTTGCAAGTCAGAGATGAGCCATAACTTATTCAGCATTAGCAACTTTGATATCCAATGTTGGATTCTTGGTCTTAAGAAAATAATACAGAGCCTCTTTTAGTCTCATTACAGTTTTGGCTAGTTTACTGTTATGGAAGTGAGCAAATCCCAAAAGCAAGCCGCACTTGGGCTTTTTTTGCTATAAAAAGTTGATAACGCTTGTGCTTCTATCTGGTAGTTATTCTTAAGATAATTGACTACATCAACATCGTTCGTAAACATTAGTCCCAACTGAAAAACAACGTGAGTTCCTTGGTTATCAGACACAATTGTTCCAAATCCTTTTAACTCCAGTTCGAGAGCACTTACTGCGCATTTCCTTCTATCTGAATAGATCTTTTTAAATCTGCGTACATGAGCCTCGTAATCTCCGTTACGTATGAATTCAGATAAGATAGTTTGATAGAATTCACTTGCATGCCTGCCCGCTAAGAGCTTTGCTGTTTGAAATTCTTGTGCACACGGCGACCGCATCATTAATTTTTATAGTAACCCTTGAGAACAAGCCAAGCATTCCATTGCCGAGCCTGACCTCAACACTATTTACTGAATCTTCCTTGCTGGTGGCATACTCCGGCGTGCAATGCCTGTTCAAAAAGGCCCAAGTTGTAGTAAAACGTAGTGCGACGAAATCCGGCCTCCGGGTGCGCTTGGTTGTGTTGAGATATAAATTTGCTTTTTGTGAGTCTTGAAATATGGTACTCACTGATTATTTGCTTCCAAGAGTGGCGAGATATCTCTTTTTCCTCTAAATTGATATAGAAGAATTCTGAGCCACAACGTATTTTGGCTCATCCAGGTTTTAGGACTCTTACTATTCATCTATTCTAATATTCAAATCGATAGAATATTAGAATAAACTAATTTTTATTAGAATAACTTATTAGAATATGTGGTTCCTTATTCCAAAATTTGAATCCCTCAATGTCGAATTCAGAGCCGAGTGGAATGGAAAAAAGGACGGTGAAGAAATAAAAAAATCAATTGTGGCCTTTGCTAACACAGCAGGTGGCGATCTTTACATCGGCGTTGCAGATAATGGAGATGTGGTTGGCTTAACAAAGGTTTCCGAAATTGAAGAAAAACTCGCCTCTACTATCCGTGATAGTATTTCTCCAAGCTTAATGGGCTACGTCACAACAGAACGCCTCAATATTAAAGAGAAGACAGTTTTAAAAGTACACGTGGACCAAGGCGCCCAAAGACCTTACACCTTAAATCCGAAGGCCAGTACAGGCGTTTATATACGTCTAGGAAACACCAGCAATCCTGCCACCTTGGATGGCATAGCTAGAATGGTCCGCGAAAGTAATCCTGTAGCCTATGAAGATCGTCTATCTGTGGAACAGGAGCTCACCTTTGATTACTGCAAAGATTTTTGTGAAAAACGAGGATTAATATTTGAACCAAAATCCAATCGTACTTTTGGATTTTGGAATAATAAGTTTAAGGCGTACACAAATCTAGCCTATCTTTGTTCCGATCAATGTCCTCTCAATACTGTGATAGTTGAATTTCGTGACAATGAAAAAGTTCAAATGCTCAACTCTGAACGAATAACTGGTTCGCTCTTTTATCACCTTGATCGAATTATGGAATTTATAAACCAATCAAATCTTGCGTGGGTAGAGAAACCTAGCGGAAGCTCTACTCTAAACCTTGAACGTATAGATCATTATTATGTTCAACCGCGAGTCGCCTTAGAAGCTGTAGTAAATATGTTGGCACACCGAGATTACAGCAAAGTGCCGGCAAACTTAATTCACATAACACCGCAAAAAATTGACCTCACCTCTTTTGGAGGTCTCATAGAAGAGTTAAGTGTTGAAGATATTGTTGAATTAATGGCTACAGAGTGTCGAAATAAGAAACTGGCAATGCTCTTTAATTCGTTGAAGTTAATGGAAAGTAGAGGCAGCGGATTCCGCTATATTCGTTCATTTTATGAAGGACGTTCTCTTTCTGATCTTCTTAAGGTTTCTCAAACTTCCTTCACTATTTCACTTCCTCGCAAAAATGCCCCATTCCCTGTTCAGAACGAGGATTATCAGAAGATCTTGAACTTCATTAGTTCGAACAAAGAAGCCAGCCGGAAAGAAATTCAGGAATTTCTCGATGTTTCTCAGGCAAAAGCAATTGGCATTTTAAAGAAAATGGTCGATTCTCAGCTAGTAGAGAGAATAGGAGGAAGCCGATCCATAAAGTATATCGTCAAGGGTGAAAGATAACCTCTCAAGTTCGACTACATTCCTCAGATATTATCCAGGTCTCCAAGAACACTATAACCCGCTCGAAAGCGGGTTATAGTGTTCTTATCGCAAAGTTACTAAGATAACGGAATAGATTTACAAGCGTCGGAATCTACTCTTTCACGCATCTCTTTGCCTGCTTTGAAGTGAGGAGCATATTTAGCAGGAACTTCGACTGAGGCTCCCGTCTTTGGGTTACGTCCCTTTCTTGGAGGTCTGTAATTTAAAGCAAAACTCCCAAATCCGCGAATCTCAATTCTGTTCCCCTCAGCCAGGGTCGCTGCCATGACGTTGATGATCTTGTTAACAGCCTCATCAACTTCTTTTGCAGACATGCGATCCTGGACGAGAAGCGGATCCTCTGCAAGCAATGCTATCAATTCAGATTTAGTCATTGCCACGTGAGGTTCCCCTTACTTGGATTGATCCAACTTTGCTTTCAACAAAGCTCCGAGATTTGTTGTGCCGGACTGAGCGTCTGCTGTCATCTTTTCCATTGCTTCGCGAGTTTCAGCCTGATCCTTGGCCTTGATAGACAACTGGATTGTGCGGGCTTTACGGTCAATGTTAGTGATGGCTGCAGTAACTTCGTCGCCTTCTTTCAAAACGTTTCTTGCGTCTTCAACTCTGTCTGGAGAGATTTCGCTGGCGCGTAGATAACCTTCAGCTTCGTTGCCGAGATCGATAACTGCGCCTCTAGCATCAACAGACTTAACCTTACCAGTTACAACTGCACCCTTTTCATGAGTGGAGGTGTAGTTGGAGAACGGGTCGCCTGTCATCTGCTTGACGCCAAGAGAAATACGTTCACGTTCTACGTCGATGGAGAGAACAGTAGCTTCGAGTTCGTCACCCTTCTTATAGTTGCGCTTGGCTTCTTCACCTGGTTCTGTCCAAGAGAGGTCAGAGAGATGAACCAAACCGTCAATACCGCCGGGCAAGCCGATAAATACACCGAAATCAGTGATGGACTTAATCTGGCCGCTGACTTTGTCGCCCTTCTGGTGAGAAGCTGCAAATTCTTCCCATGGATTTGGCTTGCACTGCTTCATGCCAAGAGAAATACGACGGCGTTCTTCGTCGATTTCAAGAACCATGACTTCAACTTCATCTCCGAGCTGAACAACTTTCTTCGGATCAACGTTCTTGTTTGTCCAATCCATTTCGGAAACGTGGACAAGACCTTCAATGCCGGTCTCGATTTCAACAAAAGCACCGTATTCAGTGATGTTGGTGACTTTGCCGAACAAGCGTGTGTTCTGCGGATAGCGGCGGGCAATACCAAGCCATGGATCTTCGCCAAGCTGCTTGATGCCGAGGGAAACACGATTCTTGTCCTGATCGAACTTGAGAACCTTAGCGGTGATTTCCTGACCTTGTTCAAGAACTTCGCTCGGATGACGTACACGTCTCCAGGCCAAATCGGTGATATGAAGAAGACCGTCAATACCGCCGAGATCAACGAATGCGCCGTAGTCGGTAATATTCTTAACGATTCCCTTAACAACTGCACCTTCCTGAAGGTTTTCAAGAAGTTTGGCTCTTTCTTCGCCCATGGAAGCTTCAACGACAGCGCGGCGGCTGACAACAACGTTGTTGCGTTTGCGGTCAAGCTTGATGACCTTGAATTCCATAGTCTTGCCTTCGTAAGGAGTGGTGTCCTTAACAGGGCGTGTATCAACCAGGGAGCCTGGGAGGAAAGCACGGATGCCGTTTGTCATAACGGTCAGGCCGCCCTTAACCTTGCCGGTAACAGTACCAGTAACGAGCTCGCCGGATTCAAGAGCTTTTTCAAGATTCATCCAAGCAGCAAGTCTCTTGGCTTTGTCGCGGGAAAGAATTGTGTCGCCGTAGCCGTTTTCGAGACTTTCGATAGCAACGGAAACGAAGTCACCCGGTTGAACGTCAACTTCGCCGCGATCGTCTTTGAACTCTTCAATAGGAATAAAGGACTCGCTCTTCAAGCCTGCGTTTACAACAACAAAGTTGTAGTCAACACGGACAACTTCAGCAGTGATAACTTCACCCTGCTTCATTTCCTGTTTGGCAAGGCTCTGTTCAAAAAGATCAGCAAAGGATTCTTTTACGGGTTGGTTTTGTTTATCAGTCATGTAAATTAATAAATTGTTTTAAAGAAGCAACATTCTCTAAAACGGGTTAGTTAAATTCCCGTATTCCAACATGAAATACAGGGGTACACCTCAAAAGGCTAAGCCTCGGTTCCGCGGTACCACTCCAGAACCTGATTAATCGTTTCTTCCAGCGTCAACTCCGATGAATCAAGGATTCTCGCGCCGGGTGCAGGAACCAGCGGAGCCACTGAACGTTTCAAATCACGCTCATCACGCTCCTTTAGATCCTTCACAAGGTCAGCAATGTTACTATGAATTCCTTTCTCTTTCAACTGGTTATAACGCCTTTTTGCTCGGGATTCTGCCGATGCTGTGAGAAAAATTTTCAAGACTGCTTCCGGAAATACGACGCTGCCCATGTCGCGGCCGTCAGCTACCAGTCCCGGAGCTCGGGCGTAATCTCTCTGCAGCTTGAACAAGGCTCGGCGAACTTTAGGATGAACCGCAATTTTGCTGGCTGCTAAACCAACGTCTTCCTGACGGATAGCATCAGTTACATCTTCACCGTCCAAAACAATTCTGCCGTCTTGAAATACAGCTTTCAATCCTTGGGCAGTCTGTTCAATCAAATCTTCGTTATCCAGAGATTTCTGTTGCTTTAAAGCCGCAAAGGCTGTCAAACGATAAAGAGAACCGCTGTCAAGCACATGGAAGCCTAACGCCTTGGCAACCCCAGAGGAAACGCTTCCTTTTCCGGATGCTACGGGCCCGTCAATGGCAATAATCGGAATGGTCTTTTCCATTTCTACTCCTCAATGACCGAAGCCAGTCTTTCAAAATAATCAGGAAATGTTTTCGCTACACAGCCTGGATCACGGATTTGAACTTCCACACCTCCGGCTGCAATCAGGGACATACACATCGCCATCCGGTGATCTTTATAGGTATCGAAGGTTGCGCCTTTGAGCTTTTCCGGTGGAACTATCCTCAGCCAATCCTGACCTGAAGTCACTCGACATCCCACTTTTTTCAGCTCCGTTGCCATTGCCTCTATTCTGTCGGTTTCCTTTACGCGCCAGCTGCCGATGCCGCGTAAAGTCGTCGGACCTTCGCACATCGGTGCAATGGCTGCAATAGTCATCGCGGCATCGGGAATCTGCCGAAAGTCTTCGTCAATGCCTTGCAGCTTCGGTCCATAGAAGGAAGGAGCCGTCTTAATCCAATTCTCTCCGCGCGTAACGGAAGCTCCCGTCTTTGCCAAATATTCAGCAAAAGCCGCATCTCCTTGAAGGCTGTCTCTTCCTACTCCTTTAACCGTCAGCGGACCAACGAGTGCCCCGAGTGCCAAGAAATAAGAAGCACTTGAGGCATCTGCTTCAACCATCATTTCTCCTGGAGCAATATAAGGATGCGAAGGCACCACGTAGGTCTCCACATCCGTCTTTACAATCACCCCGAAACGAGCCATCAGCTTGCAGGTCAAAGAAACGTAAGGAGAGCTTACGAGCTCACCGTCGATAATAATGTTGAGACCCTGTGAGGGCGCCAGCATTGGCGCGGCCATTAAGAGGCCGGATGCAAATTGACTTGAAACACTTCCCTTCACATGTACAACATCACTTGTTATGCGGGTGCTTGGGAAAATCTTCAAGGGCGGAAAACCTTGTTTTTCAAGACAAACAATATGAGCTCCGATAGAATTAAGTGCTTCCACTAAATGCCCCATCGGACGCTCTCTCATTCTCTGTACGCCGTCTAAAACATACTCGCCGCCTGAAAATGCCAGTGCAGAAGCAAGAGGCCGCATCGAAGTGCCGGAATTGCCTAAGAACAAATCTGCTCTTTTTGCCGGAAACTGTCCGTCGCAGCCCTCAACAATAACCTCATCACCGTTCTGGCTCAGCTTGACGCCGAGTTCCTTAAGCGCACCAATCATCATGTCGGTATCTTCAGCCACCAGCAGATTCTTTAAATGAGTGGTTCCTCTGGAGAGGGCCGCCAAAAGAAGAGCACGATTGGAAATGCTTTTTGAGCCGGGCAGACTGACTGTCCCGCTGACTCTTTTTATGGGTTTAATGACTCTGACTTCTTCCATCGTCTGTTCCTGATTCTTGTTTGCTTGCAGAAAATACCAATCCTCTGCGGTTTCTCATAGCGTTCTCAAAGCAGGCTTCCAGTTTTTGAGCATCGGAGTTATCAACGGCCTCCTGCAGTTCGGCCAACTCTCTTCGATAGCGCTGAAGCTCTTGCGAAATTGCCGCTCTATTGCTCAGACATATGTCGCGCCACATCGCAGGCGAGCTGGCAGCTATTCTGGTAAAGTCCCGAAAACCGGCGCCCGCCATCCCCAGTTTTTCCTTGGCTTTGCCTTCCTTCGTAATCATATCCACTAATGCATAAGCCAGGATGTGAGGCAAATGGCTGACTGAGGCAAAAATCTCATCATGGGTCTCCGGAGACATAACCTTAATCTTGGCTCCTGCCTTAGCCCACCCCTCTTCGATGAATTTCACTTTTTCCGGATCCATCTCTGGCGTGGGAGTGGAGATTACCCATTTATCATTGAACAAATCTTTGTCAGCGTAAGCCACTCCTGGCAATTCTCCCCCGGCAATTGGATGACCCGGAGCGTACTGACAAAACTTGTTTTTTAGTCCTTTTCTAGCAGCCTCAATTACCGTCATGCGGGTAGAGCCGACGTCAGTGACCACAGCAGAGGGCTTGAGATAGTCCGCCACATCAGTAAAAACCTTCTCCATTGCCTGCACAGGGACAGCCACCACTACGATGTCCGCGTCTTTAACGGCTTCCGGAATCGAAGTCGTCCACCAGTCTGCAGCTCCCATCTTCTGAGCAAGCTTCAGACTCTCCTCCCGATGTCCGCAGGCAATCACCTCATCGACTAACCCGGCTTGCTTCCAGCTCAACGCCATGGAGCCTCCAATCAAGCCGAAGCCGATAACCGCCATCTTTGTCATTCTTATCCTTCCTATGCTGAAAGAATGTTTTTCAATTCTTCTAAAAATCTTTCGTTCTGTTCTTTGGTTCCTACGGTCACGCGGATCCATTCAGGCAGATCGTAAGAGTTCATCTTGCGGACAATAATTCCCTTCTTAAGAAGTGTCTCCACAATCTTAGCCCCCTCTCCGACTTTGACCGTGATGAAATTAGAATGAAGTCCCATGTAGGGAAGTCCCATCTCATCAAAGGCTTTTGCCAGCTGGGAAATCCCTTCGCGATTGTTTTTCAGTGTAGATTCCAAAAATTCTTGGTCCTCTAACGCTGCCATAGCCGCAATCTGAGACAAATCGTTTACGTTAAATGGATGGCGTACACGGTTGATGAGTTCCAACACTTCAGGCTGCGCAATCCCATATCCGACACGGCATCCTGCCAAACCGTACGCTTTTGAAAAGGTTCTGGCAATAATCACGTTGGGAAACCGCTTGACGATTGCCAAAGAGTCCGGCTGATGCTCTTTTTCTAAAAATTCGACATAAGCTTCATCAAATAACACCACGACATAGGGTGGAACTTTTTCTAAAAAATCGATAATTTCTTTTTCAGAAAGATAAGTACCTGTCGGATTGTTGGGGTTAGTGAGAAAAATTAAGCGGGTATTTTCATCGATCTGATTCAAAATTCCTTGCAAATCTGCGTTGAAATCCTTTGTAGCCGGAACTTCTCGGGTTTCAGCTCCACACAGTTTTGCCACCATCGGATACAAAGAGAAGCTGTATTGCGGAATGATGGCGTTCTTTCCTTCTGATAAGAAGGTTTGTGCTGTTAAACCGAGCAATTCGCTTGAGCCGCTCGTCACCACAAACCATTCCTGCGGCAAGCCGTATTTCTTCGCCAGAGCTTTTTGCAGGTAGCAAGAATCTGCATCCGGATAGCGGTTTAAATTTAAAGCTGCATGGGCAATCTTATCTTTGACTTTCTGAGACATTCCGTAGGGATTCTCATTGGAGACCAGCATGATGATTTCATTCGGTTTGAGACCGAGTTCTGCGGCTAATTCTTCAATCGGTTTGCTGGCCACATATTTATTTAAAGCTTGAACCCACGCAGGAGTTGAGGATGCAATATTGGTCACAGTTTTGCTCCAGTATTATGTTTTGGTCCGAAATCCACTTCAACAGGATAGGAACCCAAATTTTTAAAAAATGCACATTCTTCCTTGAGATCTTCTAAGGCCCGTTTGATATCGGGAGATTTGCAGTGTCCCTCGATGTCAATATAGAAGTAGTATTCCCAGGCGCCGCTCCTAGCGGGACGGCTTTCAAACTTTGTCATGGAAACATTGTGGTAATCCAAAGGCTTCAGGGCATGATAGATAGCCCCTGCTTTATGAGGGACGGAAATAATCAGAGACGTCTTATCCTGAGCAGGAGCCTTCGATGGTTCAGTTCCTTGTTTAGCAAGCACCACAAAGCGGGTTCGGTTGCCTGCATCGTCTTGAATGTGCTCAAAAACCGGTTTCAGACCAAATGCTTCAGCAGCGGTTTCTCCGGCAATTGCAGCAATTGTCGGATCCTCAGAAGCCTTTTTGGCGCCCTCCCCGTTGCTTGATGCAGACATTCGAGGCAGATCCGGCACATTGTTGTTTAGCCAGCCGACACACTGCCCCAAAGACTGCGGATGAGAATAAATCCTCGTCACTCCATCTAAAGTCCCGGATCGTGTAAGCAGATTGTGATGGACCGGCACCGAAACTTCGGCAATTATCGACAAACTCGTGCGCAGTAATGCATCCAGAGTACGGTTGACCGAACCCTCCGTTGAATTTTCCATCGGTACGATGCCGAATTGTGCGGTTCCCGCTTCAACAGCACGAAATACTTCTTCAATTTGATCGCAGGCAAGACTTTGAATTGAACGGCCGAATTGTTTGAACATTGCCATCTCGCTGAATGTTCCGCGAGGCCCTAAAAAGGCTACGGCAGTCTTTTTCTCCAGCGATCGGCAGGCACTCATAATCTCTCTAAAAATATTAGAGATGCCCTCAGGAGTAAGCGTGCCGTCGCTGCTGCCTACCGCCTTAAGAATCACTTCGTTTTCCCGCTCGGGACGGTAGACAGGCGAATCCGTCTTGCCCTTGATTTCTCCTATCTTTCGGGCATTTTTTGCTCTTCTATCAAGAAGTTCTACGATTTGAGCGTCAATTTGATTGATTTCCTCTCTCAGCGGCTGAATTTCTTGATCGGTGATATGAGGTTCTTGAGACATAAATTCTTTCCTTAGTGAGATGCCTGGAAATCTTTCATAAACTGAGCCAATTTTTCAGCAGCTTCAATCGTTACGGCGTTATATAGAGAAGCTCTCATCCCGCCGACAATTCGGTGCCCTTTAATATTGACAAGATTTCTTTCTCTGGCTTTGATGAGGAACTCCTCATTTAAGGACTCATCTGCCAAATTGAATACCACGTTCATTAAGGAGCGGCTGTCTTTTTCCACCGAGTTGGTATAGAAACCGCCGGAACCATCGATAACGTCGTAGAGCATGGAGCTCTTGACAACAGAACGCCGCTGCATTTCCTCAACGCCTCCTTGTGCAAGAAGCCATCTGGAAACTAAGCAGGAGACATAAATCGCAAAAGTCGGCGGTGTATTGTACATTGACTCGGAAGAGGCATATGTCTGATAGTTCAGCATCGTCGGCGTGTTCGGAGAGCAATTGCCTAAAAGCTCCTTCTTCACGATGACCACGGTTAAGCCCGCCGGTCCGAAATTTTTCTGCGCACCGGCATAGATCAAACCGTACTTAGAAATGTCTACAGGCTTAGACAAGAAATCGCTGGACATATCGCTGATCAAAATAGCTTCAGTCTTCGGCACATAATGAAATTGAATCCCGTTGACAGTCTCATTGGAGCAGTAGTAGAGATAACCGGCTCCCTGCGACAACATAATTTCGCTTTGTTTTGGAACGCGATTTGTCACGCGAGCCGCTTCAGCTGCTTCACCAATTTTAACAGCCTCGTTAAAAGCCTTTTTAGACCAGACGCCGTTAACAATGTAATTACCGACCCCATAGAAATTGAAATTCAATGGAGCCATGGCAAATTCCATGTGACCGCCGCCTTGAACAAACAAAACTTCATAATCTTCAGGAATGCGGTAAAGCTCACGAAGATTCTTTACGGTCTCATAATAAATGCCCATAAAGTCTTTACTTCTGTGGCTCATCTCCAAAACTGAGATTCCTGTTCCTTGCCAGTCGGGGAGCTCCTTCTGAACTTCCAGCAAAACTTCTAAAGGAAGAGGAGAAGGTCCCGGAGCGAAGTTCAATACTCTATTCATTTTTATCTTCCTCATCATCGAGCTCTTCGATGATCTCACCGGCTATGATTTCATCATCCCGCTTTTGAATTTCTTCCTGTTTCTCCTTTTCCTCAGCGATGACTTCTGCTTCCAGCTGCTTGGTGTCTTCTTCAGCGGAGCCGTCATCATTTTCTGTCACTCGTTCGACACCGATCACGGTCACGCCTTGGTCCATTGAAATGAGACGCACACCTTGAGTATTTCTTCCCATAACTCGAATTTCATTGACTCGGGTCCTGACAAGTTTGCCGGCGGAATTCAAGAGAATAATTTCATCATCATCATTGACCAACAAAGCAGCCACTACCTTACCGTTTCTCTCACTGGTTTGGATAGAGATCATGCCTTTTGTGCCGCGGCCGTGACGCGTATATTCATTGATTGGGGTTCGCTTGCCGTAGCCGTTTTCAGTTACCGTCAATACGGTAACATCCTCATCCTGAGCAACAAGCATTGCGATAACTTTAGATCCGCCTTCCAGTTTCATGCCGCGCACGCCGGTAGCGGTTCTGCCCATACTGCGTACGTCATCTTCAGCAAAACGAACAGCCTTACCCTCATCATTGAAAAGCATGACATCGTGAACGCCGTCAGTCATAGCGGCGCCAATGAGGTAATCGCCTTCGACAAGATTAACCGCAATAATGCCGGCCTTTCTCTGATTCTTAAAGTCGCCGATCGGAGTTTTCTTCACCGTACCGTTGGCAGTTGCTAGGAATATATAAAGATCCTTCTTGAAATCTTCATCAGAAACCGGGAGAACGACTGAAACTTTTTCATCATTAAGTTCGAGCAAGTTAACAATCGGGCGCCCCTTGGAGTTGGAAGATCCTTCCGGCAAGTCCCAAACATTCAGCCAGAACATTCTGCCCTTGTCTGTAAAGCAGAGCAGAACATCGTGGGTCGTAGCCACAAAGAGTTTGCTGATAATGTCTCCCTCTTTCACTTCAGTGGCCTTTCGTCCCATTCCGCCTCGCTTCTGAGCGCGGTACTCGGCAGAAGCTTGACTCTTGATGTAACCCGTGTCCGTCATAGTGACAACCATTTCACGGAGAGGAATCAAATCTTTTGTCTTAAAGTCTTTTGCATCGGTTACGATTTCACTTCTGCGCTCGTCACCATAGCTTTCCTGAACTTCACGCAAATCAGCGGCAATCTTTTGCTGCATCAAATCACGGTTATTAAGCAAGGTGACTAATTGGTGAATTTCTTCAGCCAATTCGGCGTAATCTTTCTCAATACGTTCGTGCTCTAACCCTGTCAAAGTTTGCAGTCTTAACTGAAGGATATTCTTTGCCTGCGGGCTAGTTAAGAAATAAGTTCCGTCAGGCTGCAGCCCTTTTTCCAAATCCTCGCCTTCGGGACGGAAATATTTAGGTTCCAATTTAGTTCTGGAGATGAGTTCCCCGACTAAAGCGGAGGGCCAAGATCTGGAAAGAAGCCTTTCCTCAGCTTCCGCGCCGTTCGCACTGGTCTTAATTACCTCGATAAATTCATCAATATTGGCTAAAGCGACGGCCTGACCCTCTAATAAATAGATCTTTGAGCGGGCGGTCTTGAGTTGGAACATTGCTGCGCGGGTAGTAACTTCCCAACGGTGATTAATAAACGCTTCAATGATTTCTTTAATATTGAGAAGCTTAGGCTGACCGTCGACCAAAGCAACTAAGTTGATGCCGAAGCTGCTTTCAAGTTCGGTAAGTTTATAGAGGTTATTAAGGACGACTTCCGTATTGGCGCCCCTCTTTAACTCAATAACGCCGCGGATACCGTCTTTATCGGATTCGTCACGAACGAAAGATATTCCCTCAATTTTCTTTTCAGACCCGAGCTGAGCTATCTTCTCGAGCATCTGGCTCTTATTAACTTGGTAGGGTATTTCTTTAACAATAATAGCTTCTCTATCGGTACCTTCAATTTCTTCAATCTCAGTCTTAGCACGGATAACAGCTTTGCCTCGTCCTGTTCTGTATGCCTCTCTGATTCCGCTCAACCCATAGATGATGCCTCCTGTCGGGAAGTCAGGAGCCGGAAGAAGTTCCATGATTTCATCGATTGTGCAGTCCGGACGATCCAGTACTAAAAGACAGGCATTAATTGCCTCGACGATATTATGCGGCGGAACATCAGTGGCCATACCAACGGCAATACCGGCCGAACCATTAATAAGAAGAGTCGGAACTCTGGTAGGCAGGACCGTCGGCTCTACTTCGCTTGCGTCATAGTTAGGCACGAAATCCACGGTTTCTTGGTCGATGCCTGCCAGCATGTCGGAAGCAATGCGTGTCATTCTGACTTCGGTATAACGTTGAGCAGCCGGACTGTCGCCGTCAACCGAACCGAAGTTTCCTTGACCGTCCACGGTGCAGTAGCGCATCGAGAAGTCTTGAGCCATGCGCACAATAGTTTTGTAGGCTGCCACATCCCCGTGAGGATGGTACTTACCGATAACGTCACCAACTACACGAGCAGATTTTTTATAAGGACTGCGGTAAGTGTTGCCGAGTTCGCTCATGGCATAAAGAACACGGCGGTGAACCGGTTTCAAACCGTCCCTGACATCCGGGAGAGCTCTGCCCATGATTACGCTCATAGCGTAATCAAGGTAAGAAGTGTTCATCTCATCTGTGAGATTTACTTTGTCATAATGAGTCTCAAGAATGTCCCTGATATCGTCTTTATCTTTAGGTGACTTAGCCATCTAAACGTTCCTTCTTGCTTATTTACATATATAGAATCCGTAAATTTTAGTTTAGATAGGTCTCAAAATCGTCCAAAAAAGCACAAATTTATTTCTTATAATATCGTCTTACGATAGTATCGACGAACGAAAGTACGCATGAAAACTTTAATTGTTCACCCAGGCGTCATATTGAAAGAGTCATTTCTAGATCCTCTTAACATCACCGCTTACCGTCTGGCCAAAGAAACCAAAATTAGTCAAACAAGAATCAGTGAGATTATTCAAGGGAAGAGGTCCATCTCAGTCGACACAGGTCTAAGACTGTCCAAGTTCCTTCGTCTAGATGACTCATTTTGGCTCCAAGCACAAATGACTTACGATCTCAATAAAGCCAAGGAGAAGCTGCAGGAGCAGCTTAATCAGATAAAAACTTACGATGACTAGTCAAGAGCGCAAGCTATCTCACAGGTTATTCAATTCGGGCATCGAGTATTTTGATTCGATGGGTAATCGTTAATATTCACCTATCCAGTATTTAGAGAGCTAAGTTATTGTGAGTACCTTATCTGTTGGCAAAAAATAAAACCCTTTCGTATTCAATGGATTAATTTCTCTCTATCATTTTTTGCAAACATTGCCAACGAATCTAATTGCTTCTTTTGTAAGTTGAAAAGCATTACAATCCGTAACCCAAGTCGGCACTGAAATCCGCTGACTTCTTTTGTTTTTCGGCATAGCGACGGCGAGAGCGTTGCCCGTTTTGGAGGATTCGCTGGATCTCAAATGTTTCGTTAGTACACAATTACAAACAAGATGTTTTGGATAGAAAAATTTATTGTTGTATATAAACAACGGTAAGTTTAGAATTTCCTGGAACGGAGGCTCAACTCTCGGAAAGTACCGCCATGTCGTGGCAAAATAGTGAGTGTGAGATACTATGGGCGGCTAAATTAGTGCGCCGTTTGGTACACTCGATGTTGATTACGGCCGTTCCCTATAAACATGCCGTATCATGTTGTTTTATCTGCATCAAAGAGGAAAATGATGAATACAAAGACAAAAATCGGAATGCTTATTGCTTCCCTCGCAATGGCTGCTTCCGGCGTAGTTTGTTCAGCTGATGCGCCTGCAAATCCTTACGTTCAGGCCGCTGGCAAGACATTGAAGACAGCCTACGGTTTGTGCGTTCGCACTGGTTACTGGACCCCGGCTCTTGCTGAAGCTCAGGGCGCTCTCGGCCAGAACTGCGACTGCGATACAGACATCATCAAATGTGAAGCCGGCGCTGAAAAGGTTGTCCTTTCTGCTGACACACTTTTCGCATTCAACAAGGCTGTTCTCAAACCAGAAGGCAAAGCAATGCTCAAGGAACTCACAAGCCGCATGGCTGGCTTGAACCTCGACGTTGTTATGATCAATGGTTATGCTGACCGTATCGGCGGCGCTGCTTACAACTTGAAGCTCTCCGATCGTCGTGCTAACGCTGTTAAGGCTTTCTTGGCTGAAAACGGTGTTCCAGCTGCTCGTATCCACGCTGAAGGTAAAGGTCAGGCTGATCCAGTTGTTGACTGCCCGAACCCATCCAAGGCTGGCGAAATCAAGACATTCCAACAGTTGATCAACTGCTTGCAGCCTAACCGCCGCGCTGTTATCGAAGTTGTTGGCACACGTCCAGCTAAGTAATATCTTACTGATGCGCATAGGGACCTCAAGGGTCCCTATATTTTTGTATGACTCCCGAAATCTTTCTTTTTGACTTAGACGGCACTTTAGTCGATTCCGCTCCTGATCTGGCGGGAGCTGCAAATCATCTTCGCTTGATTAGAAACCTTTCCCCCGTCCCTTACGATAAACTCAAAGTAACTGCTTCCAGCGGTGCTCGAGGCCTTATCAAAGCAGCTTTTGACATGGATTCCGACTCTCCGGGCTATGACGAAATTGTCAATGAATTTTTGGACTACTACCAAGATCATTTGGCCGATAACAGCTGTCTTTTTAAAGGGGTACCCGAGCTGTTGAAATGGTTCGACGATAATTCCATTGTTTGGGGAATCGTCACCAACAAACATGAAAGATTTACCTTTCCTTTAATAAAAGCTCTCAACATTCATCCCCACGTCGTAGTCTGCGGCGACACACTTTCTGAAAGAAAGCCCTCTCCTCTGCCCTTGCTTTACGCTGCTCAGAAGGTAGGTAAGGACATTACTAAAGGGATTTACTGCGGAGATGACAAGCGCGATATCACGGCAGCCAATGCAGCTCATTGTTTCAGTATTGCTGCGCAATGGGGATATTTAGGCGAAACCTATCCGATTGAGGATTGGGGTGCAAAACTAATTATGCGCAATCCGAGCGAGCTAATCCACTTTCAATTACCCTAATTTGACATACTTTAAGACAATCTTTTGCGTAGAAAATGTTGAGGGGTTGTCATGGAAAAGAAGCTTTATGTTACCGGAGGCATTGTCGCGGGTTTAGTTCTGATATATGCCGCCGGGGGTTTCTGGGCCATCCCAGCCAGTACAAATTGGGCTCTAAAAAAATATGTAGATCCTCTCATTGATAGAGAGGTAAGCACGGAGAAGGTGGAGTTCAACCCCTTTACTCTGCATTTAAATGTCAAAGGGCTGAATGTCCAAAAGGCCCGGGATCCTTCTGCCCTGCTTCGCATCGAAGAAATCGACACAAAACTCAAATGGAGTTCTCTCTTTAAATTTGCTCCGTTGGTAGACCATTTCAAAGTCGATCAGCTCCAAGCTAATATTGTTCGTACCGGTCTTGCTCAATTTAATTTCTCCGACATCATTGATAAATTCGTCAATCAGCCGGAAGAACCAAAAGAGAAAGATAAAGACGACAGTCCTCAAAGATTCAGCATTGACAACTTTGAGATTGTCAACTCAGGCATCAAGCTCGATGATAAGTTTAGAGGTAAAGTTGATGAGATCACTGACCTTCAGTTTGCTCTCCCGCTTATTTCTAATTTTGATACGCAGGTTGAACATCCGATTACCCCGAAACTCTCCTTTAATTTTGACGGGGAGCCGCTTTCAATCGATGCTAAGAGTCTGCCGTTCTCAATCTCCAAGAAAACCGGTATTGATTTCGAGCTCAAATCTTTAAATCTATCTAACGCCGCTTCTTTCAATCCAGTTCCCCTTAATGCCCATATTGTTGGAGGAACAGCCGATGCCAAGCTTAATTTGGCTTTTGCCAATCAAGATGCAAAGGTTCATGAAGTTAAACATTTAAGACTCAAAGGGCAAGTCACCATCAACAATCTTGTTATCCAAGATGATATTGGCAAACCATACGACGTTCTTACTGTTAAAAAGATTGAGGCCGATTTAAAAGAATTTGCTCTTTTTGCCCAGCGGCTTGATTTTGGTGAGATCAAAGTCACCGATCCGAATGTCATCGTGACAAGAAACACGGATGGTTTGAACCTAGCTATTTTGGCTCAAAACATTTTGAAGAAAGACGATGCACCGAAGGGATTATCAGAAGAGGAAACACCTTCCGCTTCTGAACAAACTCCTGTGCAAACCGCCCCCCAAGAGGGTAAAACTGCTGGAACAGCTGCGGCTGAACCAACCTCAGAAACTTCAAAGAACTCTGAAAAAACGGACGCTGCCGTGGCTGGAGAGCCCCTCCCAGAAACTAAATCAACAGATACTTCTTCCGCTTTAGATGAAGCGGCTAAAGATTCACCGGAAAAGAGTGCCGCTGAAGTCACTCCCGCATCCGATGTAAAGGAGACCTCTAACGCAGAGATAAAAGAACAACAAAAACAAACTGAGGGGACGGCCTCCCGCGAAATTTCGAAAGAGACTGAGAAAGACCCGAATACAGAATCTGCGGCAGGAAGCGACATGGGCGCCTCGATTGCAAAAGAAGATTCTGGAGAAAAAGAAGACTCAAAGCAAGCTTTGGTTGCTGCGGAATCTAGAACCGGTGCAAATTTAGAGTCAGCAGACAAAAATCAGGCTCAAGCGACTGTTAAGACCGAGGAAGACACTGCTTCCAAGGCAAATAAATCCGACACTGCAGACGCCACCTCACCAAGCCAAGAAAGTGAGACCCCGCCGGCTAAAGAAGCTAATGAGACAAAGACTATACCTCCCGTTGCGGCGCCTGAAAAAGTTAAGGCCAGGGAAGCTCAGAACGATCTAAAGCAAACTGGCAGTACCACTCAGACTAAGCAAGAAACTGCTGAGAACTTAACGAAGCCCGAGCGTGCTGCTTCGGTAGAAACAAATACGGCGCCTGCTAGAAAAAATGTTGCTGAAAAAACTGTCAAAGCAAAACCAAAAGCAGCTCACAAAACAGTTGCCAAACCGGCCCAGAACGGAATCACGGAAGAAGTTGAGCCAGTTGTTCCGCAATCCGCCATTAGAGAAACGATTATTAGAATTCCAGCTGGCGAGCTTGTAAATTCAGCAACTCCAATGTCTAATGTCCCAGCTCCGGCAACTTCACCCAAAGAAACAAAGAGTCCAACCAAAGTTGATACGAATTCTTCTCCATTGGAGAGGAAGTCTCCTCCGCAGTCATTTGACATTAAGGAAACAATAGAGCCGATTAGTCAGTCAGAAACCCAGAATCTTTTAGGAAACCTAGGAGTTAATCCAGCAAATTCTATTGAAACTGCCGCAAAAGATCAGAGCGCTACCAGCGTAGTTTCTAAAGTTGTTTCTTTCTTTGTTGGTTCTGCTTTAGCCCAAGCCGAAGTAAATTCATCTTCGACTATCAAGGACGAAATGAGTTCTGAAGAAAACCTGCGGGGTCAAGAGAAAGACTCAGCCAAGCCGGTTCAAGCGACTGAAGATACAGAGCTAAATAAAACATCTTCAGATGCAAACAGCTCTTCTAACCAAACCGTACCGCCGGCAGAAACTCCTTCTAAAGCAGAAGCTGCAGAGAGTTCGCCCGATCAGTCTACATCTCCGGCTGATCTATCTGAGAGAGCCTCCGAAAACACGACAGCAGCTCCAAAGGACGACTTATCGGTACAACCTACTTCTGGAAATAGAGAAACCGCAGATGGCCCGAAATCTGTCCCAGAGCAAGATGCCTCTGAAAAGATTTCGACAGAAAAAAACATTCTGACCCAAGACAATTCTCAGTCCGGATCCGAAGTTACAAGCGAACAGCCACTTGATACCTCAACAGGAGAAGTTTCGAAAACGAATCTAAATCCAGAAGAATCTCGTGCTGTCGACGCCTCAAAAGCAAAGAACAACGCATCTGCTCCAATTGGTCAACCTGAGCAGCAGATACAAGATACCGTCACACAAAGTTCACAAGCACAAACATCAGAAGTTCAGCCTAGTGACGCAGCTCAGGCTGAAAATAGCTGGTTCTGGAATTTCGATAAAATAACCGTTCAAAACGGAACAGTTGACTTCAATGATGAAACTGCCGGCTTCCGCAAAGAAATTAAAAATCTTAACGCCACAATTTCTTCTCTAAATGGAGAAAAAGGCAGTAAAGCTGAGTTCGAAGCCGATCTGAATGTTCTGGAAGGAAGCATAGGTGCTAAAGGAGATCTCAGTCTCACACCGATGGTTATCAACATCGAAGAGTCGGTTAAGGATTTGAGCGTTGCTGAGGCAATGCCCTATATAAGCCAGTTTGTCGATGCACGCATTAGTGAAGGAAGGCTGTCAAATCAAGGAAAACTGACCTTAAATCTCAGTTCTCCCACTCCGGAAATTACGTTTGAAGGGTCAGCGCAAGCTGCTGCAGTCTCTATCCTTGACGCTAAGAATACTCCATTCGCAAAATGGCAGATTCTGAACATCAACAATGTGTTGGTAAACAGCGGCAAAGACATATCCATTGCGCTAGGAGATATTGCTCTGGCGGGGCCGGAGGCGGCCATAGTAAGATTTGCAGACGGCTCTTTCAATTTTGAAAAACTTGTCAAAACAGCAGCTCCGACTCAAAAATCCTCAACAACTAAATCGGAATCTAAACCGCAGCCGGAGCCTGCCATATCGTGGAGTATTGGGAAAGCGTCCATTGAAAATGGTCTTGTCCATTTCAACGACCAGACGGTTAACTTTAAAAAGACAATTTCGCAGCTCAATGCATCCGTTTCTGCGCTTTCCAGCCATCCAGGCCAAACATCATCATTTGAAGCATCCTTAGCGGCTCTTGGAGGCAGTATCAATAGCTCCGGTACCTTTAACCTGTCTCCTTTCAAACTTAATCTTAAAGAGACAATTAAAGGTCTGCAGCTTGCAGAACTGACGCCTTATATCAACCAATATACTAATGCGCATGTTGTTCACGGTCAGTTATCTAATCAGGGCTCTCTGGTTGTCAGTTTGAATGGAGAAGAACCCGATATACATTTTGACGGCAGTTCCACTGTTTCTGCAATCAACCTTACAGACGCGCAGGGAACTCCTTTTGCAAGATGGCAAGACCTGAAGATAAACGGTATTAAGTTTGCGAGCGCTCCTAAGCTGACAATTGCTGTTAACAACGTTGCTCTAACCTCTCCTTCCTTCTATATTTCAAAGAGTGCGAAAGGTAAATTCAATGTTGAAACTTTAGTTAAAACAGAAGATGGGAAAGCTTCTAAGACTGCTTCCGCGCCTGCTGCTCCGGCAGTTAAAACGAGCAGTTCTAAAGCCAACGCTTCCTCAGGTCTGCCTAGTATCACGCTGAACAAGGTCACAATTGCCAACGGCTCTGTCCTCTATAAAGACAATGCCATGGATCCGGTGTTTAACCTTCGCTTATCAGAACTGAAAGGCAGCCTGTCTGATTTCACAACAGCCAAGGGGACACCGGCACTGCTAGACATCGTGGGGAAACTGAATGGAACTCCAATGACTGCAAAGGGATCCATAGCCCCATTTGCGAAATCATTGTCTCTGAACTTAGACGGTTCAGTTACGTCGCTCTCCATGCCGATCTTTTCTCCATATTCAATCGACTTTACGGGGTACCCGATTAAGCAAGGCCAAGTCACCTATAAGGGTGCTTATAAGGTAGAAAACGGAGAACTAACATCTACCAATAATATCGTTATCAACAAACTTGAATTTGGCGCCGTAAGCCCGCGAGCAAAAGAAACCTTACCAGTAGGACTAGCGGTATCGCTGCTTCAGGATAGATCGGGACAAATTGATTTGAATCTTCCCGTCACAGGATCCTTAAACGATCCGGAATTCTCTGTTGGCGGAATCATCGTTAAAGTTATCGTTAATTTAATAACTAAAGCGGTAACCGCTCCATTTGCTCTTATCGGTTCGATGTTTGGAGGAGACAACCTTGATCTGAATAATCTTCAGTTTGTCACTGGCTCTTCTCGTTTGAACGATCAAACAGAAAAAGCTCTCGCTGTAGTTGGAAAAGCGATGACTGAACGGCCTGGAATAAAGATTCAGATTGTTGGAATCGCCAATTCAGTACTAGATGAAAAAGGGCTTAAAGAAAGAAATCTGAGGAGGCAGATGATTTATTCAATTTATCGTGACAGCAGTACGTCAACTGATGCTAAAAAACTTACTCCCGTTCAGATGAATAAGGCTATCAAGAATCTCTTCAATGAAAGTGAAGCACCTAACAAGCCTGACACGAATAAGCCGGAAGAAATGATGAATTTCTTGCTCCAAAACATTAGAGTCCCTTCTCAAGATCTTCAAGCACTTGCCACTCGAGGAGCGGAAGCTGTTCGGGATTATTTGATCAACAAAGAAAAGATAAACCCTGATCGTCTCTTTGTAGTTGCTGGGGACGTGGTAAACAATGCTGACACTACAACAGGAGTTAAATTAGAACTTCAACAATAAGAAATACTTGACAATAGTAGTATAAGAATATAGACTGGAATATTCGCACGTGGGGGCGACCTGGTTTCGACAGGGGTCATGAGATGATTGGACGCGTGCCGAGGTGTGAGTTCCTCGATAAACCACTTACAAAAAATCAAACGCCAACGATGAGCGTTTTGCTCTCGCCGCTTAATTAGGCGGGACGTTGCAACCGGTTCGCTTTTAGGCCGGGCTGCGAAAGCAGCAGCAGCGACATACTATAAAAGCTAGCCAGAATCGGAGTTGTGACGGTTCTGGCGAAATTGAGCAACTGGCTGTTATCCGGCATCGCTAATTTGCAGAGATAACAGTGAGAACTAAAGTGAATTAGACACGCACGTAGAGGCTGTTGTTGATTACTTCTGGACGCGAGTTCGATTCTCGCCGCCTCCACCAGAACCGATTTAATCCGAGACGAAATACTCGGATTTTTTACTTATAAATCAAACAATTACAAACACATTTTCTCAATCTAAAATTTTTAGATAACCCCTCTATTTCGGTGTATTAGCTAGGTTGAAAGCTGGGTTAAAACAGTGTAATTTTTGAGGCTCATAAATCGAACTGTTTTGATTCTAAATCGAACTGTTTTATTTCTAAGTCGAACTGTTTTGTGATTTTCACCTTCTCAAAAGAGAGGCGAAAATGACCGACATTTACGCACAAATAGAATCCCGTCTTGAGCAAGAACTACTTTCCCGGGAAGTACTAAAAATGCTGATATTTACTTAGCCATTAGCTGTGCCAATAAAAAATGGCACTGTGCCCCCAAGAATAATTTTGCCTGTTCCTTTAAATCGGAATACTCAAGGCCATACTCCCGAAATCCCAATACTGTACTATCCAATGGGTTAATCCGCTAGCTCGTTTCGGTCTTTTTTATATACTATTTCACAGGCTTTGATTACCATTTGTTATAGGAAGATTGCCTACTAAACTGCCGTCTGTCGCTGACTTGAACCCGATTATTTTTTCTGTCATCGGCCATGGAACAGACTATTTGTGGAGAATCTTCCGAATATATGCTGAGAAACTTCCTCTAATAATAGGAAATTAAGTCATGTCCAATCCTTCTAGAATCTTTCGACCAAGCCTGCTTCTGCTGATGCTGTCGGCAGCCTTCTTGGCAGAACAGGTCAAAGCCGGCCAGTTTGACGGCCTCTACGTTGGGATGTCTAAAACACAGGAGGAACAAAATAAAAAGACCTGGCAAGAATTCTATCCGGGCTTAGAGGCTGAGATTAATGATGCCTTCAAACAGGCACAAAAAACAGGAACTTTTCTTTTTGAAAGTAATAAAGTGCCTATTGCTTGGAATGTTACAGAAAGCAATAACATTGAGGTTAATTCAATTTTTGCAGGCTATTTCATCAGCCGAAACGTTCCTCCTTTAAATATATATCCGCTTTTTCCCGGTCTGACGGTAGAAAGTCAAAATATATCAATTCGTGCAGGTAACGATTTGATCGTCTCTCCCATTGAAAAACAACAGGAAGGTTTTGGCTACGCCTTTCACGTTGGACCAGATCAAACAGCAACATTAACCGCCGGCGACAAAATTATTTTTAATGCTCCTCGTATTACCGGCGACTTCTCCACTCAAGACGAAAACTCCATATTGATGGGATACAAGTCCAAGGCTCAACTATCTGCCAAATCAATTATGATTTTTGGCGGCATGTCTGCTCTCAGTGGAAGTCATACGAAGATTTCTGCCCAGAAAGGCATTTATTTCTTAGTACCTTACGAAAGAAGCGGGGGTTCCCGCGCTCCAATTGCTCTCGAGAACGCAGAATTACATTTATACGCACCGGACATCCTTATCCAAAGATCAGTTAAGCTAGGCTATTTTATTCATGATAAACAACAGCCAGGCTTCTTAAAAATTGGCCACCATAAATCTGCAACAAAGCAGACGAACAACGTTTTTATTGACGGGCCAGTCTCGATTCTATACGAAAGCCAATTGCAGATAGATGCCAAAAAGACAGTTGTCTTTAACGACCTTTTGGATATTTCTCGGGATGCTCAGGCTCAAGTAAAAGCAAATAAAATCAATATTGAAAAGCTCAAGGTTGGACATACGTTTGCAGGTTCAGGAGATAGTTCTCAAGTCAATTTCTCTGTGACCGATAACGGCACAATGATCATTCATGAAGGAGCCAATGTAACGGGCGGTTCTAATTTGAATATAAACCTTGGACAAAATGCAGGACTTCTTGGAGCATTCCAAAAAGATGATAAAAGTCAAATCAATATCTCGATGGGATCAGACAGCTATTGGAAAGCCCCGCAATCTAGCAGTGTCTCGGAAATTTCAGTTTCTCCGTCTTCCTATATCCAACTCGGAGAGACCGGGCAGTCAATCTCGATAACCACAGACAGATATACTGGGAGTGGAAGTGTTCTTTATCTTCCGAGCGGTTCTGCGAGTTCATTAACTATCGCCCAAGACAGTGAAGGATCTCACAAGGTACTTTTAGATTCAACAGGAAAAAACTTGCGGGACACTAAATATATCTATCATATTGTTGTCGATGAGGACTCTCCTCTGGAAAACCGCAAAGCTTTCTTTGCTCTTGCCAATAACGGTATAGTTGACGCAGGTCCTTACGAATACAAGCTTGGCCTTTATCAATTTAAACGAAATAAAGATAAACTCTGGGTCATTCTTGCGCAGCAAAATCAAAAACATCCTCCGATAGATCCTCCGACTCCAGTTCTACCTGATGAACCGCTTCCTCCCTCCGAAGAGGAAGATTTACCGGACTTGCCGTTTAATCCTGACTCCCCGCCCCTCGAAGATATCTCTTTAATAAAACCGGTGGGCCTGTCCCCGGCAGGGAAACTCGTACTGGCCAGTGTGTCCTCCGGCACACAAGTCATGCAGTTTCTCGGAACGACTGATGAACTAAGAAGCCGTATGGGTGAAATTCGAGACGGGGGGGGGTACGGACCCTATGTGCTATATAGATACGATCGCAGCCGGCTTGAGTCATATTCTTCAGTAAGAAGCAAACTTTCTTACAATGCATTTAACTTTGGATTCGACAATAAACTGACCTCAAACTGGATTTTAGGAGCCAACTTATCATTTTCCGAAGGAAAAATGAAACTTGAAGGCGCAGACGGGAGTAAAACTCGAATCTCTTCTTTAGGTCTTGTAGCCTATTCTACTTGGTTCACTGATTCCGGCTCATATTTGGACGCGGTAGCAACAATCAACCGCTATAAAAATAAACTTAACATCCAAACTTTAGATGAGGACACAGCTAAAGCCGAATTTAATAATTATGGTGCAGGTTTTTCTCTAGAAGCTGGACATCGATTCCTCTTTAATATCGGTTCCAAGAACCATGAGTGGTTCATAGAGCCGCAAGCACAGCTGGCTTACTACTTTGCTAAAGGCAATAACTTCCAAGTCACTAATGGAATGCAAGTTCGCCTTAAAGATGCCAACAGCCTAAGCGGACGCTTAGGATTGAATCTAGGTCATAATTTCCTGGATTCTGAGGGAAATAGGAGTGGACAAATCTATATCCGAGGCGGAGTGAGACACGAATTTTTAGGTAAAAGCAAAGTTCATATGAATGAATTTGCATTCCAGACCGATTCGTTAGGCACTCGAGCTTATTACGGTATTGGCGGAGAGGCTGTACTCAAAAATCGTATAAAGATTTTTGGCCAGATAAATCGCGAAACGGGTTCTAAACTCAAAACTGACTTTCAAGTTAGAGCAGGCATTAAATATATCTTTTAGGTTTTCACAAGCTTTGGCCGTCGCAAAAACGGTCAAACCTTCATTCAAGAGCTTTAGAGGATTCTGTTATGGAGGTTAGAAAACCACCGGAAGTTCGTAAGTAGAAAATGGTTAAGAAGCCTAATTCTACTGACTTACGCCCTACCTCTAAAACTACCTCTTTGAAGATTATGTCACCAAAGTATTAGCTCATTTTGTCACCTTTTCAGCAATGTGCAAAAAGCTCTCTAAGCTCAAAATTCTCTCATGAATTTCATTTGAATCACCAACAATTACAAGGAGATAACCATGGGAGTTTCAAGAAGGCTCTTTTTAAGTTCGACAATCGGCGGACTTGCAGCAACCACAATTTCGAATGCACATGCAGGATTTGCTAATGAGAAAAAGATCCATTGGGATAAAACCGTCAATGTCGTTATTATTGGTTCTGGAGGAGCTGGTTTAGCAACTGCTGTTTCGGCTGCCGAGCACGGAGTAAAAGACATTGTAGTTTTGGAGAAGTTGGCATTTTTAGGCGGAAATACTGCCATCGCCACAGGAGCCTTTAATACCTCTGATCCCAAGCAAAAGGAACAAGGAATCAAAGACAGTCCGGAACTGCATGCTGAGCAAACACTCAAAGGAGGAGATTTCCGAGCAAATCCGACACTCGTTCGCGAAATGACTGAAAACTCCTATGAAACTCTTAAATGGCTCGAAAACAAAGGAGTCCGATTCCAGCCGAAAATCCTTCAGGTTTACGGAGCATTGTGGCCCCGCTCTCACGCAACTGAGGCGAGCAAAGGTTCCGATTACATCAGAGTCCTCTCCACTGAAGCGAAGAAGCTTGGAGTGGAAATCTTAACTCAAGCTCGAGTTGTAGACATCATCCGTGAAAAACCTCTCAGCGGTCGCGTCTTAGGACTGGAATATGTCGACAAAGATGGTAAACATGTGTTTATTCGTGCCCTAAAAGCAGTTGTTGCATGTGCCGGCGGCTTCGGTGCTAACAGAGAAATGAGATCCTTGCATGATCCGCGTCTCTACAACCTCACAACAACTAATAACCCGGCCTGTTCAACGGGTGAAGTTCTAACAATGATGCAGGATATAGGTGCAGATGTTACGGGAATGGATCACATCCAGTGCAACCCAGGTTGCCCTCCGGGACGTAAGCTGCGCGTCAATATGTTCTCTTGGCCTCAAAACATGATTATGGTTGGATTTGATGGCAAGCGGTTCATCGCAGAAGATTCCAGAAGGGATCAAATGAGAGATGCAATCCTGGCTTTGCCCAAGCAAACCGCTTTCTGTATTCAGGATGATTACGGCCAAAGCCTTAACAATAAAGGACATCAAAAGGACAATCTAAAGGGCCTCGAAACTGGCGATGCTTGGAGAGCCGACACCCTTGAAGAATTAGCTAAGAAGGCTGGCATTGATCCCCAAAACTTGATTAAGACCGTTGAGGAATACAACAAAGGATGTGACCTCGGCAAAGACCCAGGCGGCAAAAAACCTCACAATCTCAGAAGAATTGAGAAAGCTCCTTTCTGGGCCGGTTATGCAGGCATGTCAGTTCATCACACCATGGGTGGTGTTGTTATCAATACTAATACTCAAGTAATTGACCGTCATGGAAAGGTCATTCCAGGCCTTCACGCAGTCGGTGAAATAACAGGAGGTATCCATGGTTCAAACCGTCTGGGCGGGAACGCCATTGCAGATATCTTTACGTTCGGAAGGCTAACCGGCATCGCCTTGGCAAACGAAAAGTAGTCAAAAAATAGTTCTCCTTGTTAGGAACGAGTCCACTGAACTCGTTCCTATCTTTGTGCCTCTTGCAGAAGATTGACGAGCGCGACTGGCGTATTAACTTGAAGTTTATATTTGATGGAGGCTCGATGAACCTTAACCGTATGCTCGGTGATACCGAGCTCTATTGCAATTTGTTTGTTTAATAATCCTTTAACAACTAATTCACAAACTTCTTTTTCTCTGCCCGTAAGGCTATCGTATTTCTCTTTAGCATGCTGTCGATGAAGTTCCTGCTCTCGACAAAGCAAATCTGTTTCCAATGCTTTAGCCACTGCCTCTTTGAGTTTCTCTGGCGCCACAGGCTTTTGAAGAAAACCACTAGCACCTTTTTGAATCGTGTGCACGGCCATTTCAACGTCTCCATGGCCTGTCAAGAATATGACCGGCAGCCTAATCTCCTTCTCCGTCATCACTTGCTGTAATTCAATTCCGCTCATTTCCGGCATTTTTACATCCAAGATTAAGCAGCCCGGAATTGAAGGGTCATCCTCTTCCAAAAAAGATAAGGCACTGGGATATTCAGCCACGTTATAACCAAACATTCTCAGCATAAAAGCCTCTGAATTTCGATATTCTTCATTGTCATCCACTATACGGACAACAGACATTTTATTTTTTCTCATTATTTACTCTTGGGTATGCGAACCAGAGCCGTCAATCCCGTTGGATTATTTGGTGAAAGCTCTAATTTTCCGCCTGATTTCTCTACTATATCTTGCACAATCTTAATGCCGAGTCCTAACCCGTTGCGTTTTGAACTCCCGGTCGTCTTTGAAATCTTCTGAACATCCGAAATTGATAATTTTTTACCGTTATCCCTAATAGCAAACTCAACGAAAGTTCTATTCTCTCGAACAGCTATTTCTATCACTGGATTTGGGATGGAATTCGTGGCTTCTGCAGCGTTTTTTAGAAGATTATACAAAGCAAGTTCAAGCCCTTTTGGTTCAATCGCGCACGATGCCTGCGTCGTTAAGTTTTCTTTCAATTGGCCGCTGAAAAGTCCGCTTAACTTCAAGGACTCTACCGCATGGGCAACTGCTTCAGGCACATTGCATTTATATAATTTATTTGGAGAAGAGCTCTTCGACTTAGCATAGCTTCTAACAAAATCAATAACTGACGAAGCTTGCTCAGCTTGTTGAATTATCTTTTCTACCACCGTTTTTACAATCGTAGGATCGGGCTCACCAGTCAGAAGGTGCGCTTTTAGTCCCGCAGAATAGTTTGTAATTGCACCTAAAGGCTGCTTTAACTCATGCGCTATCAAACTTGAAATATGACTTATTACGCTTGATTTCTCCAAAGCACTCAGCTTCTCTCTGCTTTCCTTCTCTTTAATAGATAGAGCTTGTTTTTCTTTCAGCGCCGTCTTTAGCTCGAGCGTACGTAAATTTACTAAACGATTGACACGAAAAATATGCCAACACACAGCAAAAATTAAAGAAATGACTAAACAGATTTCGGTTGAAAATCTTTTCCACAGTGCTGCTGGGCGCCACTCTTGCAAATATGCATATGAACCCAAGGCAAGCTCTTTTGCAACCTCATCCAACGTATTAAAACCTGAGGCATAACTCCATCTGTAACCACCAGGAAGCTCCGGCATTTTATAAAGAGAGGCAGCGATTAAAGTGGCCTCTCTAGATGGGCTGTGAGGATAAGCACCTACAACAATATTTGGATAAAGGTCGGTTGTATGATAACAGGCTTCATTTTCTGATTTTCTTGGCGATAAGATGCGAATTTGTTTCGGATCGACTATGCCATTATGGATTGCTCCTTCTAACTCGCAATATCCCAACAATCCAACATCAGCGGCTCCGGAAAGAACAGAAGAAATTGGACCAGGACTTCGAAAGCCTACCTCCAAGATCTCTTTAAGATCAGTCTCAGAATCCAAGCCTCTCTGTTTCAGCCAATGCCTAAAAATCAAATACTCATGCTCGAATCCCTTCGCCCTAACTGCCAATCTCTTATTTTTTAGGTCTTTACCCTCTCTAATGTCTGTCCTGTTCGTCTTGGTAATGAGAACACCACCTGTTGACTCCTGAGGGTTTGAGCTGTGCATAGGGCTCAACATGCCTACGGCTGATGCTCCATTCTCTAACAGCTCTTTCCAAAAGAACAAAGGAGGAGCAATAAAAAAATCTATATCAGAAGAACGAGCGTCAGCTTTATGGATATCCACCTCCTTGGTTTTGATTGAAAGATGAGGAATACTTTCTCTCAAATATTCTAGCGTCGGCCCTAAGACGCTCGGCCAAAAAGAAGGACTCAGTCCATCCGCAATTCCTATTGTAATAGTTCTGTTTTCGGGAACCTCTTGTGCTGTTGTGGGACAGAAACACAAAATCGTGCTCATGGCAAAGAGCAGTCCCACTCTTATCGCCCACGTCATAAGAGTTCTCCGGCAATTGCTTTTCCAGCTCTTCTCCCTAAGGTTATAGCAGAAGATAAACCATTACCGCCCAAGCGATTATTACCATGAATATTGCCAACGATTGAACCAGCAGCAAATAGTCCTGAGATTGGACGATTATTTATATCTAGAACCTTACAGTTCTTATCTATTACTAAGCCCCCTAATGATTCGTGAATTTTCATGCTGACGCGCACTGCCCAAAAAGGTCCTGTTTCTATCTTATGCAAAAGATTCTTACGGGCTTTGCCATAGTCGTTGTCTTCTTTCTTATCCACAAACTCGTTATATCATGCAACTGTAGTGATTAAATTTTCTTCTGGCATGGAGAGCTTCGCAGCTAGTTCCCCTAGAGTCTTGCCTTTGAATACCGTCCCGTGTTCAATTCCTCTCCACAAATCTCTTTGGATGTCCATTTGATAATCTTTAACAGCATTGTCATCAGCAAGCTCGTAGATAGGCTTAAATCCCTCTCGAAAAAAGGCTTCTGTAATCTCTGGACGCAAAGCGTCTTCAGAAACAAATCGTTTTCCCTGCGAGTTAATGAAAATAAATTTGGAAATATCCAGATGAAGATAACCTTGGGACTTAAATGCCCCCGAGGGCCTGGGTAAACATAAAATCCTGTCAAGTCCACTGGTAGCCGCGCCTTTCTTTTTTGCAATCAACAATACTTCTCCGCTTGCTCCCGGCTCGTTGTCTGATTCTAATCCTGCGTATTTTGGAGCTAATTCGGCAACCATTTTCAAATTTGCACCAAAACCTCCGGAACACAAAACCACTCCTAATGTAGCCGTGTAAATCTTCCTTTGCCCATTCTTCTGGGCAACCTCAACTGAATCTATTCGTCCCTTATTCTCTTTCAGATCTATCAGTGCGGCATTAAAAACGAACTTCACTCCAAGTCGGACAGCTTCTCGATACAAAGTTTCGGTGTATCCAGTCTGTAATGGTTGATAGCATCGTCTCCATAGAGAGTTTGAGTTGATAGCAGAATCATCGAAGGACATCCCTAAAGAGGACAGCCACTTCAATGTCTCGGGAGCTTGTGAAACAAAACTCATTAAAACAGAGGGATCTGCAAGTGAGCCTCCTGCTTCAAAGGAATTCTTATAATGATTCTCAACGGAGTCGTTAAAAGATGGCTCTCCAGTCGGAGACTGACTTGATGCGAAGAGCCCACGATCTGAATGTGTGTTCAAGCCGACTCTGTGTCTTTTTTCAATTACTAAGACTTTCAATCCTCTTTCCGCGGCACTCACCGCTGCCGCTAGCCCTGCGCTTCCCCCTCCAACCACAATAACTTCGAATAGATCTTGATCAGAATTATGAATAATAAAAGCGGAAGAGAGACCGCAAAACGCAACAGAGGCTAGTAGTAAGTTTCTTCTTCGTATCATTGGTTAGAATCCATCTTTCATGGCAATGATTCTTCCGATTCCTGCAGATGCGGCCTCCACAACTCCCTGCACTATCTCTTTTTTTATAGAGTTTCATCTCTGCCGTCTCTTTAGGAAAAAATCAATTTGATATTCTTTCTTACAAAAGATTTTCTCATTTCTCAAGGGGGCAAAAATACTTTTCTAGTCAGCTACTTAGGGTTTTCCTATTAACTACTCTTGAATTTATCAATAATTAATTTTTACAATTTTTGTAACACAAATCCCAAAAACGGAGAAGACCATGAGCATCTGGCTGCAAACAAAAAGCTGGGAAGAAGCAAAAGAAGCCATCCAAAACAGTAAAGGCGTAGCTATCGTTCCAATCGGTAGCGTTGAACAACATAGTTTTCATTTACCGGTTGGTACTGATACCTATGTAGCAATGACATTAGGCGAGGAAGCAGCTGAAAAAACCGGTGCTGTTTTAACGCCGCCGGTTTGGTTTGGGTGGAGCCCCCACCACATGGTCCTTCCGGGAACTGTAACAGTTCGTCCCGAGGTACTCTCCGAACTGACTTACGATATCATCAAATCATTAGTCTCCCATGGCTTGAACAAAATCATCCTTATTAACGGTCACCGGATTGTCAACGTTATATGGATGCAGCTCTGCGCACAAAAAGCGCAATCAGAGCTTGGCTGTTCCGTCAAAATTTTTGATCCGGCTTACATGAGCAAAGACATTGTGAAGAAACTTGGATTCGGGCCCGTTGGTCATGCAGAAGAAATTGAAACATCTCATATGATGGCTCGCTTCCCTGACTTAGTTCATCTTGAAAAAGCCGTGGATAATCCTATTAAAGATACCCCGCTTTACTCTGTTGATCCAACTTATGAACATGATACGCTTTGCTATGTTCCAAGCACTTTGGAACATGCAAAAGCAGCTGCTGAAAAGTCCGGCGGTTGCACAGGAGAACCTAGCAAGGCTGATGCCGAACGCGGACAAATCTACCATGACCACTTAGTTGCAAACCTGGTCAAGGTAGTCAAAGATTTGCAGAACTCATAATCTTGGAGGCCCCATGAAAAGCCTAGGACATAAACTCTTTTACGCCATTTTGTTTTTGAGCGTGTTGATGGTCAATCCGCCTATCGTCTTTTGGGTCAATGATTACTGCACTGTTCATCCTCTAACCTTTGGCTGGCCTACCATGTATTTATGGTTGGAATTTTGGTTCCTGGTCATGATTGCCAACTTTGTCGTGGCAGCATGGAAACTTAAAGCTTGGAACTGCCGTCAAGACAACCGTCCAATCGAACAAGTCGCCCGACCGGAGCTGTAGGAGCCAATCATGAATGTAGGTTTAGTTATTCTTGTTATCTATCTGGTGGTGCTTCTTGGCATCGCGCTCTATGCATCAAAGCAAGATAAGAAGAACATTAAAGATTTCGCCACCGGAGGAGGACTTGGAATCTTCATCCTCACTCTAACCTTCTCCGCCACTTACCACAGTGCTTATGCCTTTATGGGCGCCGGCGGATTTGCTTATAAAAACGGTATCGGTTGGTGGTGCAACGGTTTATGGACAGTTCTTCCGGGTGTGCTTTTCTGGGTATGGGGCCGCAGATTTTGGTATCTCGGCAAGCGTTACGGCTATCTTTCTATCTCTGACTACGCCTCAGACGTCTATCAATCTAAAACCATTGGACTGCTGGTAACCTTGATCACCATGGTTTTCACCATTCCATACGTGGCTATTCAGGCCATCGGATGCAGCTATATTTTCCAAACGATCTCCGGAGGCATGCTGAGCTACACCGTCGGTGCTTTAATTTTCTTCGGAATAATGATAGCTTTGGTGTGGCTCGGAGGAATGAAAGGTGTAGCCATTACCGATGCTGCACAAGGCGTATTTATGTTTGCCGGATTACTAGGTGGATCTCTTTGGGTAATTCTGGCAAACTTCCCTTCAGTAGCTGATGCCTATCAATCTGCTTATGCGCATACACCTGAATTGTTTACAATGCCTGGGCCAAATGGTGTGGTCACTCCGCAAGACTGGGTTTCACGATGGGTGGTAATCACGTTTGGCATGATGATGTTCCCGCAGGTGACATTGCGTTTTTTTGCCGGTAAAAATCTTAACGTGATGAAATGGTCGGCTGTATTTTCTTCAATATATCTGACGATGATTTATGTGTTCACGCCGTGCGTAGGTATGATCGGGCGCCTATTAATGCCTGACATTGCTGCTCCTGACACCATTTTCCCAGAACTCTTGCTTAAATACACACCGGCTGTTTTTGCTGCACTTATCATCAGCGGAGCTTTGGCCGCGGCTATGTCAACTGGAGATTCTCAGCTTCACGCCACATCAACAATGGTCGCAACTGACATATACAAAAAATATATCAACAAAAAATCAGATGAGAAAACTCTCTATAACGTTGCAAAAATTGGTGTGTTGATTATTGGCCTGGCTTCTGTCGTCTTCGCATTAACTCGTCCCACAGCATTGGCAGATTTGTTAGTTCTTTCCAACGGCGGTGTTGCCGTCTTGGTGCCGACCGTTATCGGCGGCCTTTATTGGAAACGAGCCACCAAAGAAGCTGCCTTAGCTTCAATCATCATTGGTGAAGTCTGCATGATCAGCATGACCTTCATCTTCAAGATCGCACCATTTGGTTTATCAGGTGCTTTCTGGTCCATGATGATTTCTTTAGCTATCTTCATTGGAGTATCTCTTGTCACCAAACCGCAGGCTCATACTGCTTCCGTGGTTGATTCTCTTAATAACTTCTTCGCTGAAGAAGATGAGCCGGAGAAAGAAACGATCCCTGGTAATTTTGTAGCGGATTAAGACAAAAACTGTTCCATGCAGAGCGCATGGTAAATTCTATTTATCGAACGCTCTGCAGAAAAAAATACTTAAACAAAAGAGAGAGCAAATAACCAAATTGCTTTCTCGTTTTCTTTTTGCCTTAAAGGTCCTCAAGTTTGACTCGGATTGTTCCTGTCTCCTGAAGCCGCTTACGGATAACAGCAACAAGCTCTTCATCCTCTTCATTGGGGTAATTTTTTTGAAAAAGAAGTTCTTTAGATTCGACAACTGGATTCAGCACGCGTTGACAAAATTTTTCACCAGTCATTTCATTTGAGTCTAATGAGGATTTTGCTGATTCCGGAGTCTCTTTTAAGGCTTCAAAGGAAGCTAGAACAACTGCCATATACATCCCTTATTTTTTAGGCTCGTCTTTGCTTCCGCTGTTTCCTGCAGTTGGTTTCATGCCGGTAACAGCGCTTGCAGCAGATGACGCGGCTGCTTTTCTTTTAATCGAAATCTTACGAACCAGATAACTAGCAAAAATTCCGGATGCCACAATGATAAGCATGCCTACCACTACCGGAAGTGTAACCGGCTCGGAGAACAAAATCTCTCCAAGAATTGTGGAAAAAAGAATCACCGAATATTGCAGTGAGCTTGAAAGGACCAAATTGCCCCGGCTAAACGCTCTTGTCAAACACAACTGGCCTAAATTAGCGCAAAGACATAAGGCAAGAATGTACAACGCACTAGTCCATGTCCACGCAGTAAATCCGCCTGTAAAGATGACTCCCACCGTTCCAGCAACAGCTCCCATCGACACTAAGTAGAAAATAATCCGTGGCTCAGGCTCCATCATAACGCCTAGGCGTTTAACAATGCCGGACGCTGTAGCAGTACATAAACCGGCAAATAAACCAACGCCGGCAGCAAAATACTCATGCGGCCCAATCGTTGGTCCAAGAAGAATGACGACGCCTAAAAACCCGGTGACAAGAGAAGCAATCAGTCCCCAATTGATGCTTTGATGACGAAATAGAGAAAAACTTACTACGCCGACTCCCAAAAACAACGGCGCTGTAAAGTTAAGCGTCATCGCAAGTCCAAGATTCAAATGGATCATGGAATAAATTCCGGCAAGAATGGCTCCGGTTCCGGCTAAAGAACGAATAATGTGCTCGACTGGATGTCGGGTCGTTATGCGGATTCCTTTACTTCTCATCAGAATATAAAAGAAGGCCATCCCGAAAACAGACCGATAAAACAGAATTTGCCAAGAGCTAATAGAGCATTCGCCCGCAAACTTAATAAAAACACCGTAGAAGGCATAAAAAACGCCTGCTACAACCATCCATAAGGACTGCATTTTATTTTTAGCTTGAATTGAGATAAAGATTAGGCCTCCGATCCTACACGCATCAGAGGCCTTTTCTCTAAATTTTGTCTAATGGATTACATCGGGAGTGAAATCACATCTCCAAGAAGAATACAGATTGCGCTGATCACAACAATGGAAATAATATTGAGCCAGAAACCAGCGCGAATCATGTCGCCAATCTGAATACGGCCCGTCCCGAAAATAATGGCGTTAGGAGGTGTAGCAACAGGCATCATGAATGCGGCTGACGCACCGATGGTTGTAACCAGAAGAACCTGACCAACGGGAACGTTCAAAACCGGAGCTGCAGCAGCCAAAAGTGGAAGCATCGTTGCAGCCAAAGCCGTATTACTGGTGAATTCCGTAGCAAACACGACAAGAGTACAAACACCAAAGAGAATGAGCCATCCCGGCAGACCAACGAAGGAAGTGGCCTGAGCAGCGATAAGAGAAGCTGCGCCGGTTGATTGAATGGCTGCAGCCATAGATAAACCGCCGCCGAAGAGGATCAGAACGTCCCATGGAATGTCTTCACAGTGTTCCCAGTCCAGCACTCTTTCTCCTCTCTTAAAGTTCACCGGAATACAGAACAAGGAAACACCGGCAGCCATCGCAATTACAGCATCGCTAACCTGTTTGAATGGTCGTGTACCGTCTTCCAAAGCAAAGGAGCGAATAGGAGAGCCAAAGCACCACAGAATTACGGTAATGACAAAAACTACTAAAACAGCCTTTTCGCCTGCAGATAATTTGCCAAGCTTTTCTAACTCGTGAGTAATCCACTTTTTGCCGCCCGCGATCTCTTTGATTTCGGTCCTGAATAAAACTTTTGTCAACAGAACCCAGGACAGAGGCAGAAGAATAAGAACGATAGGCATGCCAACCTTCATCCATTCCACAATGGTGACTTCTATGCCGTAGGTCTGAGTCACAAAGCGAACAAAAATACCATTCGGTGGAGAACCGATGATAGTACCCATACCGCCGATAGAAGCCCCATAAGCCACCGCTAAAAGAATGCAGATACCGAAGTTTCTTTCATCTTTAGTGATCGTCGGAGAATCGGAGGCTTGCCGGATAACACTCATTACTGCCATCGCAATTGGAACCATCATAGCTGCAGTGGCTGTATTGGAAACCCACATGGAAATAAAAGCAGTCGACAACATAACCCCGGCCACAATAGCACCCGGAGAAGTGCCGACGACACGCATAGTGTTTAGAGCAATGCGCTTATCGAGTCCCCACCGTTGAATACCGGCTGCTAAAAGGAAGCCTCCTAAGAACAGGTAAATTGTGTCAGACGCATAAGGGACTAAAGTTTTCGCTAGCGTAGTTACATCGCAAAGCGGATAAAGGATGATAGGCAATAAAGCCGTAACAGCAATTGGTACTGTTTCGGTAAACCACCAAAGAGCCATCCATAATAGAATGGCTAAACATGCTTTTGCTGAATGAGTGATTGTGACTACTTTCCCCGCTCCGTCTACGTAAGAGTCGGGTAGCATGAAGTACAACAAGAGAGCAAGAAGCGGCGCAAATATCAGGGCTAATCTCTTCGAATTTCTAGAGAATGTGCCCATTTGTGTCGTGTTCTCCATAGAGGCTCCTGAGATAAGTTGAAGCGACAAAAATCAGTTAAAGTTTTTATGCAAATGAAACTAACTGAAACCAACTTCAGTATTTATACACAAAAAATTAAGAATTCTCGGATTTTAAAAGAAAAAATTTTCAATTCACGTACCTGTAATTTCGTATTACGAAATTTTCATTCCGTTACATGAATATTTTGCTGCGGAGTTAAGTTGGAAATGGCCGCAGAAGCGGCCTTTTAAGTCAATTGGTTTGTTGAATCAGTTTTTAGCAGACTTGGAAAAATCCGAGCTCATAACGTGTGCTGTATCGTCCGAATCTTTCTTATCATTAAATTGAATGTTATAGAGATGAGCATAGTGACCGCCTTTCTCTAATAGTTCGAAATGTGTTCCGCATTCGACAATGGCACCGTTATCCAACACGACAATCATGTCAGCATTCACAATAGTAGAAAGCCGGTGGGCGACTACGAAACTTGTACGTCCCTGCTGAAGCTGTTCAAGAGAGGCTTGAATATATTTTTCACTTTCCGTGTCTAATGCACTGGTAGCTTCGTCCAACAGTAAAATAGGTGCATTTTTCAACAATGCTCTTGCAATTGACACTCTTTGCTTCTGGCCGCCGGAAAGTTTGGAACCTCGCTCTCCGATAACAGTATTTAAACCATCAGGAAGGCTTTCAATAAGCGGCATCAGGTAAGCTGCCTCGGCAGCTTTAATAATTTCAGCTTCAGTGGCTTTCTTGCCTGCTCCATAAGCAATATTTGCGGCAATCGTGTCATCAAATAAAACAACATCCTGAGTGACAAGGGCAATTTGGTCCCGAATACTTTCCAGAGTCAATTCATCTTGCGAAATGCCGTCAAACAGAATTTCTCCTTTATTCGGCACCAAAAAACGAGGAATCAAATTGATTACCGTGGTCTTACCAGCTCCGGAAGCTCCGACTAATGCAACCATTTGCCCTGCTTGAACATTCAGACTGAAATTAGTCAGGGAGGGCTGCTCTGCTGTGGGATATTGATAAGAGACTTGTCTGAATTCAACGTTCCCTTTGATTCGCCCTATTTGTCTTGTCCCCGGGTCCTTTTCGGTTGGAATGTCCATCATTTCATACAAGCTCTGAGCAGCGGCTGACATCCTGGCAATGTTGCCGTTTAAGGCCGCTAGCTTCTTAATAGCCGGAAGCATCAGCAGCATTGCAGAAATATAAGTGACAAATTCTGAGAAACTAAGCATGTTCTGCTGAGCTTGAATGAGTGCTACAAATACCACTACTGCCACGCCGATCATGCTGACAATTTGAGTCAAGGGAGTTCCTAGACTTTGGACAACTTTGCTCTTGATAGCAAGACCTTTAAGCATCCGGTTAACGTGAGAAAATCTCTCCTCTTCGAACTTGTAGGCGTTGTAAATCTTTACGAGTCTTTCAGCTTGGTAAATCTCAGTTAAAAGGGAAATCATTTGCCCGAAAGTCTGTTGATTCGTAGACTGAAGCTTTTTCATTCTTTTGCTGACGGCTTTAAGAATGAGAATAAGGAAGGGTCCAACCACTAATGTGACCGCAGTTAGCTGCCAGTTGTGCCAGAGGAGCAAAAATAAAAGTCCGATGACCTGAAGAGAGTCGCGGATCATTACCGTTAGAACTTCCGAAGCACTGCTCAATGCTTGGCTAGCCTCGTTGACGTATCTGGAAATAACACGTCCGGAAGATTCTCTTTGGACGGTTTCGTCGGGCCAATGGATCATCTTCTCGAACATTTCTAAACGGACTTGAAGAAGAACAGACTGAGAAACCTTCTGAAGAAGATAGTTGCTCCCAAATTGCCCGGCGCCATGAAGAACAGAAATACCGACTAAAGCTATAGGGGCCCAAATGGCAACAAGACCATTCTTTTCATAAAAACCCAAATCAGTCAGCTTTCCTAAAAGCATCGCCATTAATGGAGATGTTGAAGCTGACAGGATCATAGATATCAATGCCGCTCCAATAAACCATTTATACGGAGGCAGATAGGCGAACAAACGCCCCAACGGCTCCTTCTTAAATTTTGTCGCGTCCAAGACTTCCTCTGAAAGACAAATTAAAAGTATTATTCTAAATTGATTACACTAAGCAAATTACTCAGCTATAGATACAAAAGTATGTCCAAATTATTCGTTCGCCTCCCCAATCATATTGGCGATGCCTGTATGTCCATGCCTGCTTTGGACCTCCTGGAAGCCTCAGGTTTCGATCTCTGCTTGGTCGGGAAGCCTTTTGTAGGTGAATTGTTTGAAGGAACTTTGCGTCGCTTTGATCCTATTGAAGGCAATCTTCTTGAAGATATCCGCCGCATTAAAGAATTGGCCGCTTCCGTCAAAAATCCAAAAGGACTTTTATTACCTAATTCTTTAGGCTCTGCCCTCCTTTTTACGGCCGCCGGCATTAAATGCACGGGATACGGAACAGACGGCCGTTCTATTCTTCTTGAACACGCTATTGCCAAACCTCCTAGAATGCATGAAGTTGAACGGTTTTGGAATGTCGCGTACAAGGCTTTGGAAGCATGGGGTGTTAAACCTGCCTATGATAAGCTGCCGAAAAGATTAAATATGAGACTCGCTCAGAGAAATGAAGCGGGTGCAAGAAACTTGATTTCCAAAATTAACCTTCCGGAAAAGTTTGCTATTTTGGCCCCTATTGCAAAAGGACGTCATGAAGGCAAAGAGAAATATTGGAAACATTTCAATGAATTGGTAAAGCCCCTCAAAGAAAGAGGTTTAACTCCGGTTGTCTTTCCAGCAAAAGACGAAATTGATGCAGTCAAGTTAGCTGCACCCGAAGCCATTATTTACGAACCTACCTCTTTAGGCAATTTTGCGGCGTTGTGCTCACGTGCGTCAATTGTCATTGCCAATGACTCCGGTGTCAGCCACATTGCATCTGCGGTTCATGCTCCGCAAATAACGATTGTCGGCGTCACGGATACCGATAGAACGAGCCCGTGGAGCGACCTCAACATCATCGTTGGTAAGAAAGGCAAATGGCCGGAAGTCTCCGAAGTCATATCTGCTATAGACCAAGTACTTTCTAAGACCAAAGCCTAATTGGCAATTTTTACCGTCCGCTGAGCTGAGACATTTATGCTTATTCAGTCTTTCTGGGCACTAGCAGCTGCCGCCTCGTTTTCAACGATGGCGGCATTCGTTAAATTCTGCAATGCATCTTTCGGACCACTGGAACTTGTCTTTTATCGTTCTTTATTTACACTCATTTCTATATATATCTTTGTCCTTTGGAATGGTTATTCTCTTAAAACCACTAAAATCAAAGGTCATCTGATCCGGGACTCTTTAGGTTTCGCTTCCGTCGCTATTTGGTTTTTTACCTTAGGAAAACTTCCTCTAGGCACAAACATTACGCTGACTTACACAACCTCGCTATTTTTATCAGCTAACTTCATCGTCTTGTCCCTCATCAAGAAACTCCCTATCCCCTGGGGAGCAATTTGGGCCATCGTTCTCGGTTTTACTGGAGTTGTCACAATTTTGCAGCCTTCTTTCAGAGATGGAGACTTAATTCCTGCGCTCCTGTGCTTATGCGTTGCATGCCTTGATCTTGGAATTTACTGGCAAGTTCGAAGACTCGGCCGGGAGGGAGAACCTTCCTGGAGAATTGTTTTTTACTTTGCTCTCTTCTGTACCGCGGCGACCTTTGCAGGTGTGTTCTTATTCGAAGACGGTTTTCACATTCCTTCCCTTCAGTCATTCCTTTGTTTAATAGCAATGGGAGGTTTTGCCACTTTAGGCTTAATTGCTGCCACAAGAGCCTGGGTAGGAGGAAACATGCTTCTTGTCTCTTGTTTGGGCTTTTCAGCAATTCCATTTTCTGAGCTCATTAGTATCGTCGTCTTTGATAATATCCCCGGCCTTTACACCATTGTTGGGATGATTTTGATCTTGATTGCCGGATTAGCTGCAACGATTTTCACTAAACGGCAAGAACAAAAACTCTAAACATAGTTGGAATAAACCCGTAAAAATCCGTCACCAGATCCTTTTTTGATCATGAAATTGTGATACGGTTCTACAATGCCTTACAAATTATTACACTCATCCCATGGAGAGATATTATGCAGACTTTGTCTCTATGGCTATCCGTAGCCATTGTCTTACTGACCGGATGGGCCATCATTAAGAAATACCAAGTTAACATGGTCTTGTTTTTGGCCGGTTTCTTGTTAAACGTTTTGGCCCTTTTTAACGGCACCTCTGACTTCCTCCCTAAGAACGCTACTCCAACTGGCTTATTAGGGTTTGATCTTTTTGAACTCTTCCGCGCTATCAGCCGCACTCAAATTGCGGGGGTGGGCTTCATCATTTTAGTTTCGGGAGGTTTTGCCTCCTACATGCAGGTTACCGGCGCCTCTGACCGTTTCGTAACAGTCTGTGCAAAACCAATCTCCTTATTGAAGAATCCGTATTTGATTTTGGCATTTGTCTTCATTCTCGGCCACTGCTTAGGTTTAGTTATTACCTCTGCGGCTGGATTAGCAATGCTGTTAATCGTCACCGTCTACCCACTCATCATTAGCGTCGGATGCTCACCGCTGGCAGCGGCCGCAGTTGTCGCTAGCGTTCTCTGTGTTGGATATGCTCCAGCCTCAGGCGTTGCAGTCATGGCTGCTGAATTGGTGCACCTCGATCCTGTTCATTATTTAGTGGCCTACCAGCTGGTAATGGCCGCTCCTGTTGTGATCGTGATGGCGATTACTCATGTTATCGTCCAGTACTATTACGATAAGAAGGATGGAGACAAAGGTGTGGTGGCCGATATCTCCGAGTTAGAAGCCAAGAGAAAGGAAATCGAGAAGACTCCTCTCATCTATGCTTTTATGCCTGTCCTTCCGCTCGTCCTTTTGTTGATCTTTAACAAGATGGTTTACAAAACCATTACGATGAATGTTGCAACAGCTATGTTCTTGTCATGGTTTGTGTGCTTCCTCATTGACCTTGCTGCCAGAAGAGACACGAGAAAATCGTTCGAACTCTCCTTTGCAATGTTTAAAGGTATGGGCTCAATCTTGACAAGTACTGTCGGCCTCATCTTTGTAGCGGCCTTCTTTGCTAAAGGTCTGCAGAATGTCGGCCTCATCACTTACCTAATCGATGTTGCTAAGAACTGCGGTTTGGGCGTAACAGGCACGGGCGTAGTCCTGTCTGCCATTATCGGTTTGGTTACTGTTCTTACCGGTTCCGGTGTAGCTGCATTCACAAGCTTGGCACATGTTATTCCGAGCGTAGCAGAACATCTCAACTCTGACGGTATCGCTATTATGCTTATGATGCACACCGCTTCTGAAATGCTTCGTGCAATTTCTCCGGTAGCCGGCGTCATAATTATCGTCGCGGGTTTCGCTCAGGTAAATCCTTTGCAGGTCGTCAGACGTACGTGGATTCCTTGCGTTGTCGGCTACCTCACTATGTTGGTGGTCGTAACACTTTTATTCGGTTAATCTGACCTTTCTACAACCCAAACTTTGTTGACCCTAGACTATATTAGGGTTTAAAAAAGCGAGGAGGTTTAGGATAACCCAACAAACTGATCAGGTCCCTATCTTCTTTAGGTAGGGGCTTTTTCATTATCCAGTTTGTTCCAGATGGGGTTAAAAACTAGTCATGAAATTGTTGTGTAATCTTGTACAAACAAGGATAATATCCACCTTTTTACATGAAGCGTCTAGATTTTTCTCTCCTGTCGGTAGGAGAATTAGCAGCTAAATTAGGTGTTACCTCAGCAACCATCCGTCGCTGGTGCCGTGCCGGTAAATTGACTGAGACCCTCCGAACTGTCGGGAACCATCGTCGTTTTGCTTCTTGCTCTTTCTCTCATTTAATAAAAAAAGAGGAACGCCGCAGCATCGGATATGCCCGAGTCTCCAGCCACGATCAAAAATCTGACCTTCAGTCCCAAATTCAACGCCTTAAAGACAGCGGCTGCGATGA
>SKEB01000200.1_pt1 | contig 70652 bp, 59 predicted proteins | sample 4826561 | NCBI WGS metagenome assembly SKEB01 (sample SAMN11008820, study PRJNA524170) | human gut metagenome | biome: Human fecal sample; material: Feces; isolation source: fecal sample from pouch patient p17 | host: Homo sapiens | place: Israel: Tel-Aviv | collected 2016-03-29
ACAAGTTAAAGCCCGGAGGCCATAGCAGGGTGGAACCACTCCTTCCCATCCCGAACAGGACAGTGAAACGCCTCCACGCCGATGATAGTGAGTTGTATTTCTTGCGAAAGTAGGTAGCCTCCGGGCTTAATCTAAAATAAAGACCCTCGAAGTCATAAAGGCTCCGAGGGTTTTTGCTTTGGCGCTTGAAAAAAGCCTCTCATTTTTGAGAGGCCTGCGCTCTAGAATTCAGCTCTTCTTAGAAGAAAGAAAGCGGAGAGGCGAGATTCTTTAGAAGAGCAATGACGCTCCATGCCGCCGACATACTGGCTTTTTCATTTTCGTGATCCGGTTCTGCGGAGAACGTAAGTTGGGCATCCATAATCGGATTGTGAAGCGTGATGGTATGAGTGTTCCTAGTTGCATTAGGATCGCTGATAAGTTTAACCTTCATGTTGTGAGCATGTGAGGCCAAAGCTGTTGCCACGGAAACGTTAACATTTCTTGGGAAGCCTCTGGCAGCTTCATGAACATCTCCGTCAAATACGACAACTTCTTGGTCTCTACGAACTGGTTTATTGGCCAAATAGGGCGAGTTATCATACATTTGTGGTGGTTTTACACTGACAATACTGACCTCCGGATTGCCATAGGCAGCAAAGGTTGACATGATGTCCATTCCACCAACGGCACCGCTTGTTACGTAGATATTGCGCTCATGTTCTTTGGCGACACGAATAATATGTTCTCTGAAATCTTTGTCATCAAGCGCTCCGACTGAGGCAATAACTAAATCACATCCCGAAGATAAAATATCCTCAGCATATTTTTCAACAGCTTCTACACCAGCAAATTCAACAACTATATCCGGTCTTAAAGCAAGCAATTCATTGATGTCGTGACAAGCAAAACTGCCAATTCTCATAGATAAATCAACTGCGTGCTCATGATGCTTTGCTAAAACTGCTGTGATGAAATAGTCGTCCTCCAAAAGACGAATAACATTCATGCAGAAAGTTTGACTCAAGGCACCACATCCCAGGACAGCAATCTTTTTCATAAAACCTTCCTTCTGTTATTTTGTTTAAATCAGAACAATTGTAAAAAGAAAATACAAGAAAATATAGAAAAAAAACTTTAAAAAAGTCTTATCCGCCAACAGGATGACCCGTATTAGAGTATTTATATCTCTTTCCTTTGAACTTTTGGTTTAAATTACTAGCAAAAGTTACGTTCTGAAATACTATAAAAAAATGACAGCGTTCAGTATTCAAAATCTCTCCGTTGAGAAGGGCGGCAAAAAAATCCTTGATTCTGTTTCCTTTGAAGTTGAAGAAGGAGAGTTTATTTGTATTGTAGGCCCAAGCGGGGCAGGGAAATCAACTTTACTAAGACAGCTTAACCGTCTCGATTACGGTCGCACCAACGGGCGTATTTTGTGGAATGGAAAGAACATAGACGAATATGATGTCCATAAGCTGAGGGAACAAGTCGCCTATATTTTCCAGAAGGCAGTGATGTTTCCAGGCAATGCAGAAAAGAATATAAAGATGGGTATTCTTTACGAGCCAGATATCGCGCCCTCAGAGGTTGAAGACCGATTCCAGAAAGCTTTGAAGGAGGCAGGGATCAACGAGGAAATGCTCACTGTAGAAGCATCCGAACTATCTGGAGGTCAGCAGCAAAGGATTGGAATTGCCAGAACCTTAATGCTTCAGCCGATTGTTCTTTTATTTGATGAGCCTACGGCTTCCTTAGATGTAGAAACATCCAACAAGTTCTGCCAAACTCTAAAAGTTTTAAAAGAGCATCTTAAAGAGCAGAAATCCGTTAGTTTGATGATTACTCATAGGCTTGAGGAAGCTTCTTTTCTCGCCGACAAAGTTTTGATGCTTGAAGAAGGAAAAGTCGTAGCTTATTTACCGGCTGATAAATTTTTTAATAATCCTTCTAATGAGCGAGTCTCGAACTTCCTTAAGGCTTACAAATTATAGGAGGAGAGGGTATGTCTACAACTTTAGGTTCCATAGAGATCTCATATGCTCAAATGGCAATCGGCATGATCCCTCTGGGGATTGTTATTGTTCTCTCTGCCGTTTATAAGCTTGAACTCATTAAATCTTTGGTTATTGCCGTTGTTAGAGCTTGTATTCAGTTGGGGATTATGGGCTATCTTTTGGTATGGGTTTTTGCGCAAGACAATCCTTGGATAATTTCTCTTTTACTTATTGTGATGGTAGCTTTTGCCTCTCAAGCGTCCGAGAGAGCCTTAAAAGGGATTTCTTCAAAAAAAATCAAATTCAAGATTATTAAAATTTTGTTCGTTTCAATAGCTCTAGGCGCTCTGTCTGTCCTCTGTTATCTTCAGTTTGTTGTAGTGCGGCCCGAACCGATTTGGGAAGGAAAGTATATTATTCCTCTTGGGGGAATGCTGATTGCTCAGTCAATGGTTGCCGGTTCGCTTGCTGTTGAAAGATTAAGAAGCGAGTTTGACGCTCGTGCAGATGAAATTGAGACTTTGTTAGCATTAGGAGCTACATCAGCTGAAGCTAGTCGTCAGTCGGTAAAGGTTGCTATGACTGCTGCTTTGATGCCCATTATCAATTCTATGATGGTCCTGGGTATTGTTGCTCTGCCCGGTATGATGAGCGGACAAATTCTTGCAGGTGTATCTCCACTGTTGGCGGTTAGGTATCAATTGCTTATTTTCTTTTGCATAGCAGCCTCAGCTGGTCTGGTATCATGGCTCTCCATCAGAATGGTTCGGAGTTTGTTCTTCACTCGCGACGATCAATTCATAAGATTGGAAAGCGTCAAAAATTAGAATGCAATTTAATTTATCCGCTAAACAAGCAACCTTGCTTGGCTGCACGGCCCCAATTACCTGGGGTCTTTCAGTTTCTTTTATCAAAAGTATTACTGACCATCTAGGGGTCGGCAGAGGCTTGGCCATTACATACACTATTGCATTTGTTATAGTTTTCTTCCTTTTTGGCCTTCCGAATTTAAAGAAGATTCCTTTAAAGTATTACTTGAGCGGATTAGGAAGCGCAATTGCATGTTCCTTATCTTTTGCTTTTTCTTTAGGGATGTCTAAAGGAGGAACGCAAGCCATGGAGGTTGGGATGATCAATTATCTCTGGCCTTCTCTTACTATTCTTTTTGCGGTAATTTTCAATGGACAAAAAGCTAAGTGGTGGCTCAGTATAGGCATGATTGGTGCAATTTACGGTATCTGTATAGTGCTTAGCGGAAAAATCTTGGTTGATTTCAGAGCCATGTACTTTCACATTCTGGATAACCCTCTAAGTTATTTTCTTGGGTTAATTGCAGCTGTTTCGTGGGCGGCTTATTCAAATTTTACGAAAGCATGGGCTAGAGGGCAAAATCCAACAGTCTTGGTATTTGCTGCGGATGTTGTTATTTTTAATGCTTTAAATATTTCAGGAGTTGAAGTTCCAAAAGAATTTACATTGTTTGGACTTGGCATCGCCGTCTTAGCTGCAACGGTTTTAGGATTTGCTTATGGCTTTTGGACGGTTGGTGTGCAAAAGGGCAATATAACCATTTTGTCAATTGTTTCTTACTTCACACCGGTATTGTCATGTGTATTTGCCTCTATTTTTATCGGAGCACAATTAACCGGAGCATTTTGGATCGGTGTTGCTCTAGTTGTTATTTCTTCTTTTGTCTGCTGGAGAGCAACTGCTTAAGTTTTTTTATGCATCATAGCCAAGTTCCTTCAAGTCATGAGGAGAGCTAGAACTCAAGAGCGGAATGGAATTGAAAAGGTAAGAACTCGGCTTTTGATCAGTTCATAAGTTCCGATGACTTAGGCAAAAGCATTCCGATTGAATGTTCCTTGCTGACCTATGATGAGATTTTCACATCGTCAAATCTTGAGACTTGTTGATTGGGACAAAACGGATACCTATTCCCATAGCTGCTAAAACCTTTTGAGTCATTTCAAAAGACGGGTTGCCATTTTTATTAAACGCTTTGTAAAGGCTGGCTCGGGAAACACAAGAGGTTTTCGCCAGTTCAGATACGTTCCGGCATTTAACAATGTCACCAATTGCTACCCTGACTAAAGAGCCGCCACCTTCGTCTTGTTTCATCATTTCATTAAGATAAACTGCTTCGGCTTCATAGTCTCTGATGAAGTCATCCACAGAAAGGGTTTTAAGTTTGAGGCTTTTCGTTATCGTCCTCCAAAATATCTTCGCAATCAATAGTCGGCATTCTTGCCATTTCTTTGGCTAAAGCAATGTCTCGTGATTGAGATTTTTTATCTCCTCCGACAAGCAAAAGCACAATTTCTTTATCTCGGATTGTGTAATAAAGGCGGTATCCTGGTCCAAAAAATATCCTCACTTCAGAAACACCGTCCCCGACGTTTTTCCGGTTTCCGAAGGAGCCACTGGAAATGACACGAAGGCGAGCCAGTATAATAGCGGTTGCCATGTTATCTATAGAGGATAGCCACATTTCTGAATGTTATTGTGCAGTTAATTACGTACTGAGAGCTTCCAAACTGACTACTACAATACACAGTTTGGCTACTATATGCCACACTTAATGGGAAGAGAGCATCTCTCGAGGAAAAATATCACGGGGAGAACTCTTTTATTTAGAGTCTACAATCGGGAAAAATAGAAAAATTCTGATTAACTCTAAGAGTGTAAATAGAAAACAAGACTTCTGTGACGGCGGATATATAGGAATGAAAAAAGAACTAAATGGTATGTTTTGGAGTACTGGCTCATTTGATCTAGATCTTCCGTACATTGGAGATACAAAAAAGGCTTGTGCAATCTTCAAGAAGAATCTGGTTGAAATTACTTGGAATTGCATGAGAAGTCTTGAAAATAATCCTACGACTCTACCCCAGACAGCTACGATTCTTGAAGGCCAATCCGTTGGCGGGATAAGCATTTTTGATTTAATGCAAGTGAAAAATTATGGGGACGGTTGTAAAAATTTAATTTGGCAACTGTTTAACGATGAATTTTCTTTAAGTATTAAATCGGCTTGTCTCATACATTCTTTTGTTGCGAAAGAAGACGCGCTTGAGTGGGGAGTCATTAGAAACAAAGCAGTATCACTTCATAACATTAAGTACGTACCTCCGACAGAAAATCTTCCTCAGATTTTGCATCGTGGTTTTGATTACCTGACCAAACAAATTACATCTTCGGCAGAAAGAGCTATTGCAACTTTTTTGTTCATGGCAAGAACTCAGCCTTTTTATGATGCAAATAAAAGAACTGCCTCTTTGATGATGAACGGATCCTTAATGAAAGACGGTTATTTCCCCATAACTGTCTTAAACCGTGAAGCTGAACTCTTTCATAAAGAACTTGGAAAATTCTATGAAACCGGTGATGCTAACGGTATGTTTAATTTCTTTGAAAAAAACTTGAAGGAGCTTTATACGGCTCAGCAAAGAAAAGATTTTCCAAAACCTTCAATAGAAGTAGAAAGGTAGAGCGTCGGCAAATATAGGTTTCATCCGGGTAAGTTCAGTGGATCAAAAACTGAGCGGCATTTGGATGGAATGGTCTTAGATCAATCTTTCATTGATAAGGCGTCAGGAAAGAAAAGAGATGGTTTGAGTTTCTGACCAATAATCGAGAACCGCGTCCTCAAGAGATCAGCGGTTTATACAAGGATTGCTGGCAAATAGAACTATTCTTTAAGAAGGTTAAGCAGAATCTTAAAGAAAAAGCTTTGTGGGCATCTCAGAAAATGCCGTTATGACGCAGATTTGGACAGCTGCCATAAGCCGCACTAATCTTGGAGTTGTTAAGGCGCAGAGCCTTATATAAATGTCAATTCTGCCGCTTAGCGCGATATTTCATGCTTAATTTAATGACTTCAAGGAGTTAATGCTGTGGCTGTCCAGTCCAGATATACGGGAGGCAGAGAGAAAGTGCGACCCCCACCTCTACAAATGGGACTTGTCGGCTAGGGAGGTTTGTTTTTGGAAAAAAGAGAAATAATTTAATGATGGCTGATGAAATCGATCTTTTAAATTTAATGAAATTTTTTTGGACAGCAGTGAAAAGAGCCCTAGAATTCCATATAACTTGTTGATTTTAAAAGAAAAAATGGCGGAGAAAGAGAGATTTGAACTCTCGATACGGGAAAACCCGTATACCGGATTTCGAGTCCGGCGCATTCGACCACTCTGCCATTTCTCCGCAAGAGGACGATATCTTATCAGATCACGACCGCTTTAAGCTGTTCTCATCTTTTTATTTCCTATTTTTGCCATAATGTTCTGTTGTTTTGGAGAGACAAATGGAATTAGATTTAACGGCAAGATTCGCAATAATCGTTGCATTAATATTCTCTAGCGCTTATTTCTCAATAGCAGAGATTTCTTTGGCCGCCTCAAGCAAGATTCGGCTGCAGCAACTTATTGACCAAGGCAACAAAAGAGCTAAACAAGTGTTGGACTTACAAATAAAACCTGGCCCTTTTTTCTCTGTAATCCAAATCGGAGTCAACGCAATTGCAATTCTTGGCGGGATCGTGGGAGAAACGGTATTCTCCCCTTTCTTTGAAGACCTTCTTCTATATTTCTGCGCTCCTGACTTAGCTGCTTCTTTAGGTTTTTTCTGCTCATTCTTTTTGGTAACAATGATCTTTGTTCTCTTCGCAGATTTGATCCCAAAAAGAATTGGTTTAAATAAACCAGAAAAATATGCGTTGCTTCTAATAGGTTCCATGCGAATTCTCATTCTTATTTTGAAGCCTTTCGTGATAGCACTTACAGGTCTTTCTAATTTTTTCCTAAAAATAATGGGCGTTCCTACGAAAAATGAGGCAACTATTACCAGTGAAGACTTGCTTGCTACTGTTGGTGCAGGTGCGGAAGCTGGACTGCTGGATAATGATGAAAAACAGGCTATAGAAAACGTTATCAAATTAGAAGACCGTTTTGTGACGAGTGCTATGACCCCGAGAGATTCCGTCACCTGCTTTAAGTTAGGTGATACTCTGGAAGAAATAAAAAAGAAAATAGAGGACGACCCTCATAGCAAGTATTTGGTCTGCGATAAAAGCATTGATCGCGTCATAGGGTATGTTGATTCCAAGGACTTGCTTTGCCGTGCCTTAGAAAATGAAAGTCTTTCATTACATGACAAGAGCCTTTTGAAGAGTATCCCAAGTCTTCCGGACACACTCTCGCTTTCAGAAGTTTTGGAAGTTTTTAAACAACAAGGAAAAGATATTGCTGTGATTCTCAACGAGTACGCCTTGACAGTAGGTATCATAACGTTAGGGGATGTCATGAGTACCGTGATGGGAAATCTTGTTCAGACGGAAGATGATTCGTATATCGTTCAAAGAGAGGATGGTACTTGGCTTGTAGACGGTGCTACTCCGATTGAAGATGTTGAAAGAACCCTTGAGCTTGACAAATTACCGGATGATGAAAGTTATGAAACCATCGCTGGATTTATGATGTATATGCTAAGAAAAATTCCGAAGTTGACTGATAAAGTCATCTTTAGCGGATATAAATTTGAAGTCATTGATGTTGACATGAACAGGATTGACCAAATTTTAGTTAGCAAACTACCAAGCGATAAAGAGATGGAAAACTCTAATAATCCGCTATAGCAAAAATGGAAACAGTTTGGCATCGAACTTGCGTGTCACAGCTCTAAAACCTCTTTTCTTTAGATAATGAACTCAAAAAATGAGTTACGAAAAAATGAGAAGTGGCCTTCTGATTATCGAGAGGAGGCAGAAGATTTGATCGCAGTCGGCCTAACTTGCAGGCAGGTTTCAAAAATACATTTAGTGAAAAGAAGAGTGGCAATTGACTAGAGGCATTTAAAAATCACTGCAGAAAAGAGAACTTTCTGGGGAGGGTGGTTTTCTGGAAGGTGTTGCGTTTAAATCCATTTAACATTCCAGTTTAGGATCGAGAGTGCGCCTTAATGTCTAATCCTCGTTCTTCCATAGGGGTCCAAAATGTTCCCATAGTTTATTTGCCTTTTCTTCCATCCAAGATCCTATTGCCATAGTTTGAAAGTGTTCTCCTCTCCATATATTGGAGCGCCCAACTTTTTTAAAACCTAATCTTTTATAGAAGTTGGTACGTTTGAGCCTTACTTGAAGTTTGTCAGGTTCTTCTTCCAGCGGGACTTCACAATCAAGGAACAAGAGAGCCGGCTGATATTGTTTTTTTACGAAATTAACAAGTTGCGAACCAACTCCTTTTCCTTGGTGTCGGATATCGGTAGCAAGGTAAAAAATATATGTGACGTCAGACAAATTCAGAACGGTTACAAAGCCTAAGACGTCGTTGCCCTCAGTCATAATCCACGCATCGGCGCCTTTAATGGAGGGCTCAAAGAAAGGGTCGAGAGAGACCCTCTCGTGTACTGGAAATTGGCGCATGTACACCATTTTTAAGTCGTCGATGAACTGGGAACCGGTTTCAACTTTGATAATCTTAGGCTCTAAATCTTTCATCTATCACATTAAAGCAACAATATGTGACCATTCTACCTGAGACGTGAAATTTACGGCTTTACAAACTTTGTCCAAAGAACACTGCCTAGTTCGATAGGAGAACCGTCAGCATTCATTGAAAGTGAATTGTAGTCATTCAGAGCAACAAAGCCCCACCATCCCTGCCATGGAACATCAAAAGTAAAAACTCCGTTTCTGTTGGTCCGTACCAGCGTGATTATTTTGGTCGAGGAAGAAGCTGACTGATAATTGTCGGCACCATAGTATTCCACAGCTACTACCGAATTGACAGCTGGTTGGCCGTTCAAAAAAACTTGTGCGGAAAATTTGTTTTGGGCTGCTTGATCGTAAGGGGTTGTTAGAGGAAAGATTTGCGTCTTCATCTCTTTATATTGAGGCCAATCCCCGTCTTGTCCGTAGACGGGAACCATTAATTTTCGTGCGTCTGAAGAGTAAAGGTGTTTAGCATCTTTGGGGTATAAAACAAAATGATAAAGACCCGGCCTCATGATTTGAAAGCTAGTGGTCCATCCAAATTTGTCCTGTGCTAACTGTCGATTAAACTGTGCCGTATATTTAATGGACTTTCCGTCAACATTTATCGTTTCAATGTTAGGCTGAGTAACAAACCATGCAGGACTGGAGTTATCCAGCAAATTTGCCGTTCCATAAGTTTGTGATAAAGCAGGAGCAGATAAAGTCGCACTGACTGCTATGAGGGTAATCGCAATCGATTTTTTTAAACAACGCATCTGAAGTCCTTTCTAATAAGAAAATGGTTGAATTTAGTCTAGGGGATATTTCAGATGCGGGTCTGTGACCCTGCTTACTTAGGGCATGAGAATTTCTGACAATAACTGCTCTTTGAAAGCTCCATAACCTACCTCGAATTCGCATATGAGACTTCTCGGAGGTGAGCCTCCGATTTTAGATATTGGCCGCTTCTTTCATAGTTGTGTCTAACGTCGGAGAAGTTTACTAAGGCCCATCGAGTGACAATAGCTTTTTGAGCCATACATTCACGAGTTTTTTCCTACCGAACTTCAATACGCTGATTAATACCGAGATAGTGCTGTCCATTCTCACACTCAGGCAGGTGAAATTTCGCACGTTTCGTTAAAATCACTAATCCTCATTTAGAGGCAATTTCAAAAGGCAGAGCTTATTACAATTCGTTTGAAGGTCATTTTGAGTCTACGGTCATAGTAAGAGTAGGGCCTCTCAGATCTTCAAGTTTCTTTGTTTCTAGTTAGCCGCAGAAATTTCCATTTTGATATCAAAAGGTTTGCCGAAATAAACCCAGGAAGTGACAAGCACGTCAACTCCAGTTTTTGCTGCTTCAGCCGCATTATCTCCGTTTATTCCGCCGGCTGCGTTGATAATGATGTTCGGAAACCGTTCCTTAACTTCTCGAACAAACTGGGTCAGCAGCGGGAAGGGGAACCTTTCACACTGCACAATATCCGCACCATATTCGGCAAACCGTATTGCATCTTCATAGTTATCTGCCTCAACGGCAAGCTTCTTTTCCGGTTCAAGAATTTTGGCCGCTTGGAAGTCCTTTTTGAAGTCTCGGGAAAAAACACGATGCTGATCAAAAATCAGAATAGATTCCGAAAGACCGGCGCGGTGAACGATTGCTCCACCAGCGAGCGCTGCGCTCAATGAAATCTTCTTCGTTCCCGGGAAGTGTTTTCGAGTAACAGCTATCTGAATATTAGGATTGACAGATTTGGCTGCTGTTACCATTGCTCTTGCACGTCCGGAAATCCCGGAGGAGTATTCCATCACGTTTTGAGCCGTTTTGTAGACAGCGTGAATTTGCTCAGCACGGCCCGTGGCTTCCAGCACTACTTCCTTAGCTTTCCGAACTTCTCCGCTTTGAGCTTGATGTAAAACCTTCATTCCTGTTTTTTCAAGAAGACGGGCGGCAATTTCGATTCCGCTGACTACCCCGTCCTGTTTTGGGTAACAGCGAAGGCGTCCCAATTCTTTTGAAATTCCTAGTACTTCAGTGGTGCAATCGTTTAAAGGAATATCCTCGGTTAGAAGATTGTCAATAAAAGAATCGGAAAGGTAGAACATTAAAGAACCTCTTTGGATTGAACAAGGTACAAAGCAACATAAATGAAGCAGGCGAAGCCTGCCAGGAGGAGACAAAGAAACGTTGCAGTCTCAAAATCTCCCCTAGACACAGAGTTAAAAATTTCCAAGGAAAGTGTATTTGTACGGTCTGAAATATTTCCTCCAAGCATCATGGTAATGCCGACTTCTCCTGAAGCTCGCGCAAGTCCAAGCAGAAGGCCCGCTGCTACGCTATTTCGGATGATTGGAAGGCTGATGGAAAGGAAGGTTTTGAGAGCAGGGGCTCCGCAAAGTCTTGCAGCATCCTCAATATCTTTCAAATTCACACTCTGGAGAGCAGTTTGCACAGGGCGTATAAAGAGGGGCAGTCCTGCAATAAATGCTGCAAGAACGATCCCAGTTTGTGAAAAAATCAGCCTTATTCCCAGAACTTCATGGAAGAACCCTCCTATCGGGCTCTGTGTACCTAGAACTAACAGCAGAAGGTAACCGAGAGCGATGGGCGGAAAAACAAGCGGAAGCGTCACTAGAAATTCAACTGCTTTGACGAGTCTGCTGCGGCTTCTGGCAAACCATAAAGCCATAGGGATGCCGATAATCAAAAACAAAGCGAAATTGAAACCGCAGGTCTTCAAAGTCAGGAGAATCGGAAAGGAGAGTTCTTCAGGACTCATACGTTTTATTTTTCGATACCGTGTTTAACAAGGATCTTTTTGGCGTCTTCTGAATTTAAGAAGTTGAGGAAGGCTTGCACGTCTTTATCGTTTTCTTGGCCTTTAACCACTGCGGCGACCATTTCAATCGGGCTGTATCCGTCTGCAATTTCAACGCTGCCGCCAATCTTCTCTTTACCTTGGCGGGCTGCTGTGCGGTTAAGAAAACCGGCGTCTACTTCTCCTTTGCTCACATAGGCCATTACCTGCGGAACAGAGGCAATCTGCATAGATTTGTCTTTAAGGGACTCGGTCTTGAGGCCGTCAAGGTATTCTTTAGCCGCCCGGCCATAGACAGCTGCCTTAGGATCCGGATAGGCGAAGGTCTTTACCTTATCAGTTGTCAAGTCTTGAGGACCTGTTATGCCGCTGCCTTTCTTCCAGATGAAAACCAGAGGTGTATTGCCAAGTTTTTCAATCTTGGAGAATTGAACCGGTGATTTGATGCGCTTTAGAGTTCCAAGATCAGAAATTACAATGTTGACGCCGTTGCCTGCTGCAACCTGTGCCAGCATTTGGCCGATATTGCCGCCATAGTTTTCTACGACTTTCTGACCGGATGTTTTTTGGTAAGTTTGAGCGAGCTCCTTGCTCATCGGCATATATCCTGCTCCGGTAGTGACGCTCACTTCCGCATAAGCGGCTGATGCACTAAAAGCGGCCGCTGCAATTAAAAGCGTTTTAAATTTCATTTTGGTCTCCTAAATACTGAAGTTTTTGAAAAATATCTTCGGGCGAACCTACGGCTTCTATCTGCCCAGAATTGATAAATAGAGATTCATTTCCAACTTTTTTAGCTTCGTTCGGGCTGTGTGTAATGTAGAGGATAGGAATTTCCAGAATTTGCGGAATCCTACTAATGTACTCTAAGAGCTCTTTTTTTCTGATGATGTCCAGACTGCTCAGAGGTTCATCCAGAATCAGCAGTTTCTCACTGGCCAGTATTGCTCTTCCGAGCGAAACACGCTGAGCTTCCCCGCCTGACAGTTGAGCAAGCTTTCTATTAAGCAGTTGAGAGAGGTCGAGCAGTTGGACAAGTTCTTCGAACCTCACTTTTGATTTGCGGCCGCAATGATGAAGCGGGAATAACATATTTTCTTTTGCTGTGTAATGAGGAAAGAGGCGGTGGTTTTGAAACACCATTCCTATGCCCCTTTTTTCACACGGCAAGCAGATATTCTTCTCGGAGTCAAAAAATACGGTATCTCCGATCTGGATAAGACCTTTGTCGGGTCTGGAAAGACCAGAGATTAGGTGAGCTAGCGTAGATTTTCCGGCACCGCTTTTTCCAATAACGGTTGTAACAGGACCAGCAAGCCGGGCCTGAAAAGAGAACCTGACCGAACCCAAGTTTTTCTCAATATCAAAGAAAATCATGCTAATTCGAAAGAGGAGGATGTCTGATTATCCCGAACAATCGTTATTCTACTCAAGAATAACGATTATAGCGGATGAAAATTCAATTGAAGTTAAAAGAAATCAATCAATAGAAAGCCGTTCGAACATAAACCGATAAGATGGATTAATGAGAAAGGAAAAAACTTTTTCCGAATGATGCTTAACGGATCTCAGATGGGGTTTTAGAGTTCAACCTTGTGGAGAGTGAGAAGTAACGTAGGTTCAAGTTTGCGAGCTGGGAAAGGTTTCGACTGTAAAGATTTCCTCACTTTACCAATTGATAAATTGGAGGCAAATTCACTGACGTCTCTATGCGGCAGGACAAGGCCTGCAAACTCTGAACACGCCACAAAGAAACTCCGCGTATCACCAAATGATTAAAGCCGTTTTTGAAACTACGATATTTCATTTTCTATTTTTGTACTTTAGAGGAGAGAGACCGGTAGTTTCTTTGAAGGTTTTACAGAAATAGCTGGTTGAGCGGAATCCGCACTCAAGCGCAATTCTTTCAACCGTTTTATTGTCCTCTGTCAATAAAAGTGCGGCCTTTTCAATCCGTATTTGCTTCAGGTAGTGAAATACTGACAGATTGACGGCTCTTCTAAATTTTCTACAAATTTCTTCTTTGCAAAGTCCTACCTCTTTCTCAATGTCTCCGAGGGAAATTTCCTCTTTGATATTCCTTTCCAGATATTCAATAACCTTCTGAGCAAAAGCAAAATTGCCGGTATCTGGAATTTGATGTTGATAAGAGAAGGACTTTTGAATCACGCAGGCCATTATCCTCAATAAGTTACTGCATATGAACATTTCTTTTACCGGACTGTCGGATTCGAAACTGTTTACAATCTCCTTCATCAAAGAGAGGATGAAGGAATCCGCAGAATTAGTGCTTTCAAAAACGAGATGTCTGCAGGAGGAGTTGGTAAAGGGGCCGATAAATTTGCTTTCGAGCACACTTCCCGTAAAGCCGCTAATTAACCTCGGTGCAAAATCAATACAAATATAAGAATTCGAAGGGTTAGGGACTTCAGGCAGGCAACGATGAAGAACCTTAGAATTGATGAGAATTCCTTCTCCTCTAGTCAGAACAATGTCTTGATCTTGAACAGAAAAGCGAACCGTTCCATCCGTTATTAAACATAACTGAATTTCATCGTGCCAGTGCCAGTTGACGAAGCCGAGAACATTTCTGCTGAGATAGGTTCGGTACAAAGCAAACGGGAAAGCGGGACTGCCGTGTTCAGTAGTTTCTCGTAGGTTTTGATTAATTGGAATATCACATACCTGCATCAGAATCTCAAGATTTTTATATTTTGGGCTATGAAACTACAATTTTACATTTTTCGTTTCTTTAGACTGAAACTAACCGTAAGTCCTATATTAACCGCAGCATCAGCATGAGGAAATGAAAATGGCAATTGAATTTGTACAAGGTCAAGATAAAGAACTTATAGATTTTTATAAGACGGCTATTCAAACAAAATCTCTTTCAAACCAGGAAGGCAAGCTTGCAAATTTGCTGAAGACTAAGATGGAAGAACTTGGTTTTGATGAAGCCTATATTGATCGTGTCGGCAATGTCGTCGGCCGTGTAGGGAGCGGCAAGAAAGTCATTCATTTTGATTCTCACATGGACACTGTTGATGTTCCTGATGAAGATCTTTGGGAATGCGGACCATTTTCTGCCGAGGAAAAAGACGGGATGATCTACGGAAGAGGTTCTGTGGATATGAAAGGAGGTCTTTGCGCCTCAATCTTCGCGGCTGCTTTAGCCAAGAAACAGGGATTAATAGAAGGAAAGACAATATATGTGACAGGATCAGTGTGCGAAGAATATTGTGATGGTGTTTGTCTGGAGCACTTTTATGCAGACAGCTCGGTGAAACCCGATTTTTGTGTTATTTGTGAGCCGAGCGACAACATTATCACACTGGGACACACCGGCAAACTGCAAGCACGCATCCGAACACATGGCGTTTCAGCGCATGGTTCTGCACCGGAAAAAGGAGTCAATGCCGTTTATGCGATGGCAGAAATTATCCAACGCGTAGAAAATCTTAACCATACTCTGCAAAGTACCCCAGGCAAAGGCACAATAGTACTTTCCAACATCTCTTCAGTGGCAGCTTCCTTAAATGCGGTTCCAAGCGAATGCGAAATTTATCTTGACAGACGCTTACGACTCGGGGAAAGCATTAACGAAGTAAAAAAAGAGATGGAAGAACTTATTAAAGGCAAAGATGCCGAGTGGGAATTGGGAACTTTAATTCACACGTCGTGGACGGGGGAGACACTACTTTATAAACCAGCCCACGATCCGTGGAAACTTGATGAGAATTCCGATCTTGCTCAAGCGTCTATTAAAGCCTATAAAGAAACTTTTGGGAAGCTGCCTGAAAAATATGACTTCTGGGATTTCGGAACCAACGCGGTAGTACCTGTCAGCATGGGAGTACCGACAATTGGGTTTGGCCCCGGAGAATACAAACTGGCGCATATGAGGAACGAACGATGTGATCCCAAGCAAGTCGTTTCTGCCTGCGAGTTTTATACCAACCTAATCAAAGATCTTTAATACAAGGAACTGCTATGACTTCCAGCCTCAAATTCGTTCAGAGACAGCCTCGAGGAGAACTAAACAGTTCATTTTCTTCTTCCGAGGCGGCAAAGGTTTTGAGCTTTCATCGTTCAATTCCAGGCTACCGGCCGACAGAATTGCAATCCTTAAAGAATTTGGCTGGATATCTCGGTATTCATGACTTGTTTATTAAGGACGAATCCAGTCGATTTGGATTAAACGCTTTTAAAGTCTTAGGCGGGACCCATTGTTTAGCCAGAGTAATTGCCGGAAGACTGGGTTTGTCCGAAGAGCTTGCAGACTTTAATGAATTACGCCAGGAGAAATATAAGCAGAAAATAACTGCCATGCATTTCATAACTGCCACAGACGGCAATCATGGGAGAGGAATTGCCTGGGCAGCCAAACAGTTAGGTGCAAAAGCGACCGTCTTGATGCCCAAAGGAAGTTCGGAAGAGCGCCTGGGGAATATTCGTAAATTAGGTGCTGAGGCTGACATTACGGAATTCAATTACGATGATACGGTAAGAAAAGCGGCCGAGACAGCCAAAGAGAACAATTGGATACTGGTTCAAGACACCTCGTGGGATGGCTATGAGGATATCCCCAAGCTTATCATGCAAGGTTATTTAACCATGGCGCGAGAAGCCGTAGACCAGCTGCAAGGGAAGAAGCCGACTCATATCTTTTTACAGGCAGGAGTAGGGGCCATGGCAGGAGCCCTCAGCAGTTTTTTCCGACAGTTCTATCAAGAAGAGCCGCCGGTTATTTCTATTGTTGAACCTTTTGCGGCAGATTGTATTTTTAAAACGGCCGAATACGATGACGGGCAGCTTCATGCGGTCAGCGGAGATCTAAAGACCATTATGGCAGGCTTAGCTTGCGGAGAGCCTTGCTCTATTGGCTGGAATGAAATTAAGGCTTCCGCTTCATTTTATTTTTCTATCTCTGAGAGCGTAGGTGCCGCAGGAGTTCGCATTCTCTCTTCTCCGCTTGAAGATGATAAAAGGATTCTAGCCGGCGAGAGCGGAGCTGCCCCAGTCGGAACTGTTTTTGAGCTGCTGAATAATCCAGAATATCGACTCATTAAAGAACGCATGGGGATAGACGAGAGTTCAGTAATTCTATGTTTTTTGACAGAAGGAATCACAGACAACCAGAGTTTTAAAGAGATTGTGTGGTTCGGAAAGTATCCTTCCGTTTAAGAAATCAGTAGATTCTCTCCTTTGTGTTGAGGAGCATTCATTAGTACTGATGAGGACTTCTATTTTTTGCGTCCTGGCGTTTAAACCACACCGAATAATTATTCAAGAAAGCAGGACTTCTCCCAGAGGTTTGCAGCCTTTAAAAATGAACTTGAATTGATGTCATCAAAAGGAGAAGATTTTTGTTAAGTTCAGAGAAGTTGGAGGAGATAAAGTAAGGGTCTGGACGGGGAAAAATTAGTGCTGAACCCGAATGATAAATTAGCCGTTGATTTTCATTATTCCGTTATCCAAATTAATTGCTGGGACATTTTGCTAAGAGAGGAATTCTATATGGGAACGATTTTCTAAACCCCTATCAGTCCCGGACGGGAGAATAAGGGTGGCTGTGAGGAGAGAATAAATAAACCACTACTGAGTTTGTTCACTTAGCGATCACTTTTTTTGGGGTAATGTCTAAGGGAATATTCTGATAATAAATGCGTGCTGTGTGGTGATTTTCAAACAAAAAAAGTAAAAAAATTGCTCTTATTTTCGGCTGTATTATGATTAAAAAGTTTCGATGAACGAGCAAGCAATTTCAATTTGCACCTCAGTTCAAACTTTGAGGAAATTCTTCCAAATACATCCCTAAAGATTTAATTAGAGGCATTGTTTTTTCGAAACGATTTAGCCATTCAAAGTGAGTTTTTAAATAGAACAGAATTAACTAATTTGATTTTGAAATCGGAGAGCTTTCAATTATGAAATTAACTAAGATTTATAAGGCAATAGCAACGGCTGTAATTTTCCCGGCTTTTGCTATGTCACTGGGGGGGGGTAACACATTCTAAAGAAGTAGGAGAGACGGCCAACGGTACGCCAGTTGAGATAACAAGACCGGAAAGATTGGAAATCTTTGGTGAAGTCAATGGTGTTGTGGCAGAAAATGGCGGAACTTTAAAAGTCATTGCTCCGACTATCGATATAACCTCTAATACTGAAGACGTTGTTAGTGCAGTGGGGGGCACCATAGAAATAGGAGATTCCTCAACCACGAATGTAAACATCATCAATAATAACTTATCCAAGGGGTATGCTGGTATTTTTGCTTTGAGTACTAAGCCAGATCATAAACCTAGTTTTGTTGACGTTACTGCTCAAGGCCAAATTCTTATAAAAGCTGACGTTGGAGTGTGGACACAACAAAGAAGTCAAAAATCCCCGGACTCTGATGAATACCCTGTAGAACACTCAACAGTGAATCTCACTGCCTCATCCGTTGATATTCAAGCTAGTGGACATGCTTTAATAGCATATTCCAATTCCGAAATAAATATTTTAGGAAATGCGACGATTAGTGCCCCTACGCTAATTTCCACTAGAGGGTTATCTATTGTAAATATAAATGTGAATAACCCGAGTGCGACCACTATACTAAAAGGAAATATTGGATTTGAGACAGACAAGATAGAAGGTGTTAACGGAAGTCCTTCTGGAGAGCTAATCGATTCTTTTGTCAATATAAATTTGAACGGAAAAGACTCTTCTTGGACAGGTCGCTCTTATCAGTGGTACAAGGTGAAAGTGGAGGGTTCCAATGATCGAAAAGTAGTTGAAACCTCAGTAATCGGGGAGAATAGGGACTACCATGGTCAAGTGACCGGCTTAAAGTTAGCCTTTAGCAATGGAGCGACCTGGAATTCCACAGGAGATTCATTTGCAAATGTACTGTCCTTAAACAGCGGTAACATTAATTTATCTAAGGAATCAACTCTTCATACCACCGACTTCAATATAACAGGAGACGAGAACAACCTGAACTTCGCCGAGAAGAGCAACGTTAATGGTGTTATTAACGATAAGGGGACTCTTTATATAAATGGGGATACGTCTGCTTTCACCGGAACTCTTAACGTCATAGGAAAAGCCGCCGTCGGATTTACTCCGGAACAAGCTGCAGAAACTCTTAAATCAACAGAAGGTTCCGTACTGCTTGTGAAAGCTGGTTCAACTCTTAACGGCAATACAATCGTCGGAGCCAATGCGGCAGGAACAAACGATAAGACTAACGCCTTGTCTGTTCTGTCAGGCGGTACATTGGCAATTCTCGCAACTGAGGATTACGTAGCCGGAACTCCTTTGGTCACAGTTGGAACGGCCAATACAGAAGCCGGCTCTACTATCAAATTGGTTAATGCAACGCAGATTGCCGACGGTACACAAGTATTCGCAACAACAAGCGGGACAGAACCGTCTGAATACACGCTGGTTACCGACAACCTTCTTAAGGTTGTGAAGGACAACCAAGTTGTCACTGAAAAAGCCTCTGTTGCTCTTGGTTCAAATATACTGATTCCGAACGTTGTAGAAGCTGCATTGCTTACTGCAGGAGCTGGTGCCGACAGAATCATTGCTTTAACAACAGATACAACTGCCGCTCAGGCCGCTGCGGCTCTCAACAACATTGCTTTAATGGGTACTGCGTCGGGTGCACAGACTGTCGCGATCAATGCTTCTAATATGCTCTTAGACGTGGTTGACGGACATGGTTCTGTTCTCGCTGGATACGCTCACGCTAAATCCGGAGCAGATCTCTGGATCGATATTAACGGTTCTTTCAGTAAGGCCGGGAACTACTCTGCCGGCTTAACCGATTACGGATATAAGAGCGATTTGTCTGGTGTAACGGTCGGCAGTGATTACGCCTTCGGCAACGGCTATGCCGCTGGTCTTGCAGTAAGTTTTGGTAAAGGTTCTGTCCGCGGCCAAGGAAACGGCGCCGGAATCAAGAATGATGTTGATTACTTTGGAGCCAATCTCTATGGGGTTTGGTCCAATGATTATTTCAATATGATTGGTTCTGTGGGCTATCTGCAGAGCAAAAATGAAATCAAGGCTCAAGGCTTTAAAGGTAAACCAGATGTCAAGGTGACAACCGTTGGAGTAAGAGTAGAGAAACCATTAGCTCTGAATGAAGCCATTACCGTGACGCCTCATGTCGGTGTTCGCTACAAACATATCAAGATGGATAGCTTCAGCACAGGCGGCTTCGATTATAGAAATGAAAAAGCCAACCTCGTTGAAGTTCCGTTTGGTGTGGCGTTTAATGCCAATGTTAAGGCTCCATGCGGAGCAGAAGTTAAGCCATTCATTGATTTGACTATAGCGCCGAATTTTGGAGATCGTAAGGTTACTAATCGTGTAGCGTTGTCTAACAGTGCAGTGTCTGATTCTTTTGATGCAAGAATTGCCAACAATGCCATGTACAACGCCAAGATTGGTGTGAAAGCAGTTAAAGACAATCATTTGTTTGGACTTAACTACGGTATTGGCAGCGGCAACTACGGCAGAGTGGATCAAACTCTTCAGGCCAAATACAGATACCAGTTCTAAATGAACTAGGAGGCGCAAGCCTCCGAAAAGTGCAGGAAGACGGGATATTCGGAAGTCTAATTCTTCAAAAGAAAGATTAGGAATCCTCCCGTCTTCTTCTTATGCTTTTTCTTATTAGCTGCAAAACAAATAATTATTGAACATTCAGCACTGCACCGAATAGTTATCAAGGTGGCAGTTAGATCTATCGCTCAAAGCAAAAAGTGAGACTTCTAAAACCTGTTTTCTCGATATGTTTCCTCTGGATCCAAACGATCAAAAAAGAGTGGTGAAACGTCTCTTCCTATAGTGGAGGTCGAGTATCTCAAGGAACCATGGCCGACATAGAATGAGAGTCTTGTGAATTATTAAACAGGATACTTTAGGTGTCGTCTTTTTGCCACTAACTCTTTTAAGTTAACTTCTAAGGGGATGTTGGTAGGAAGAAGAGAGATTGTGTGGTGATAATCAAACACCACTATCAAAGAAATTGCTCTTAACAACCGCTGTATTTATGATCAAAAAGGTTTTGTTGAACAAGCGTTCTCATTTGAATCATTGTGAAAACTTTCAAGAAATTCTTCTATAAGAACTTTTGTGGATTTGGTTACAGACATTGTTCCTTCGAAACAACCTTGATATTCAAACCTTAGTCATTTAAATAGTAGTCAACAAGCTAAGTTGATTATGAGATCGGAGACTTTTTAATTATGAAATTTACAAAGATATATAAAGCCATGGCAATAGCTGTTTTATTTCCAGCTCTTGCTGTGACACAGGGGGGGGGTAACAACAGCTAGTGCTAATACGGCTTTGGCAGAAAATGGTCAAATAGTGCCGTTCCCATATTCTGAAATCCAAGGAGAAGGGCATGGTGCTGAAGCTAAAACGGGCGGCATATTAAATTTAACGGCCCAAAACATCAACATTGCTTCCACATCTATGGCTGCTGTTGTGGCGGCCGGAGGTACTATTAATATAGGGACTTCTTCAACAAAGAATGTGTTTATTTCAAGCGGAGGGACTGTTTTTGAGGAAGATATTGGTATAAAAGCCGTAAGGGTGGGAAACAACCCAGGACACGTAAAGATTAGCGCTTCGGACAAAATTCTTATCAAAGCCGCAGTTGTTGGATTGCAAGCACAGAATAATACAGAGGAGTCACCTGGTTCTCAAAATTTTCCTAAAGATTATTCCACAATTAGTCTAAAGGCATCGGTCATCGATATCAAAAGTGGTTTGATTGGAATAAGTGCTAACTCTAATTCTCAAGTAAACATTGAAGGAAATACGACTATCGAGGGGGTGGATGCAATAAATACCAGAGGATTTGCTACTGTAAACATAAATGTGAATAACCCGAATGCGACCACTATTCTAAAAGGGGATATTGGATTTAGCACACCATATGTTCAAGATGGAGATTCTCATGGCTCCGGAAGACTAATTGATGCTTTTGTAACAATAAATTTAAACGGAAAAGACTCTTTTTGGGAGGGGAGATCTTATCAAGAATATACGGATAATGGTAAATACATTAATACCTCAGAAATAGGTAAAAATAAGGAATACCATGGTCAGGTTTCTGGCTTAAAAATAGCTTTTAATAATGGAGCGACCTGGAATTCCACAGGAGATTCATTTGCAAATGTACTGTCCTTAAACAGCGGTATCATTAATTTATCTAAGGAATCAACTCTTCATACCAATGACTTCAATGTAACCGGAGAAGAAAACAACCTGAACTTCGCCGAGAAGAGCAATGTTAATGGTGTTATTAACGATAAGGGTATTCTATACGTAAACGGCGATACGTCTGCTTTCACCGGAACTCTTAACGTCATAGGAAAAGCCGCCGTCGGATTTACTCCGGAACAAGCTGCAGAAACTCTTAAATCAACAGAAGGTTCCGTACTGCTTGTGAAAGCTGGTTCAACTCTTAACGGCAATACAATCGTCGGAGCCAATGCGGCAGGAACAAACGATAAGACTAACGCCTTGTCTGTTCTGTCAGGCGGTACATTGGCAATTCTCGCAACTGAGGATTATGTAGCCGGAACTCCTTTGGTCACAGTTGGAACGGCCAATACAGAAGCCGGCTCTACTATCAAATTGGTTAATGCAACGCAGATTGCCGATGGTACACAAGTATTCGCAACAACAAGCGGGACAGAACCGTCTGAATATACGCTCGTCACCGATAACCTTCTTAAGGTTGTGAAGGACAACCAAGTTGTTACCGAAAAAGCCTCTGTTGCTCTTGGTTCAAATATACTGATTCCGAACGTTGTAGAAGCTGCATTGCTTACTGCAGGAGCTGGTGCCGACAGAATCATTGCTTTAACAACAGATACGACTGCCGCTCAGGCCGCTGCCGCTCTCAACAACATTGCTTTAATGGGTACTGCGTCGGGTGCACAGACTGGCGTGATCAATGCTTCTAATATGCTCTTAGACGTGGTTGACGGACACGGTTCTGTTCTGGCTGGATACGCTCACGCTAAATCCGGAGCAGATCTCTGGATCGATATTAACGGTTCTTTCAGTAAGGCCGGGAACTACTCTGCCGGCTTAACCGATTACGGATATAAGAGCGATTTGTCCGGTGTAACGGTCGGCAGTGATTACGCCTTCGGCAACGGCTATGCCGCTGGTCTTGCAGTAAGTTTTGGTAAAGGTTCTGTCCGCGGCCAAGGAAACGGCGCCGGAATCAAGAATGATGTTGATTACTTTGGAGCCAATCTCTATGGTGTTTGGTCCAATGATTATTTCAATATGATTGGTTCTGTGGGTTATCTGCAGAGCAAGAATGAAATCAAGGCTCAAGGCTTTAAAGGTAAACCAGATGTCAAGGTGGCAACCGTTGGAGTAAGAGTAGAGAAACCATTAGCTCTGAATGAAGCCATTACCGTGACGCCTCATGTCGGTGTTCGCTACAAACATATCAAGATGGATAGCTTCAGCACAGGCGGCTTCGATTATAGAAATGAAAAAGCCAACCTCGTTGAAGTTCCGTTTGGTGTGGCGTTTAATGCCAATGTTAAGGCTCCATGCGGTGCAGAAGTTAAGCCTTTCATTGATTTAACCATTGCGCCGAATTTTGGAGATCGTAAGGTTACTAATCGTGTAGCGTTGTCTAACAGTGCAGTGTCTGATTCTTTTGATGCAAGAATTGCTAACAATGCCATGTACAACGCCAAGATCGGTGTGAATGCAGTTAAAGACAATCATTCGTTTGGACTTAACTACGGCATCGGCAGCGGCAACTACGGCAGAGTAGATCAAACTCTTCAAGCCAAATACAGATACCAGTTCTAAATGAACTAAGAGGCGCAAGCCTCCGAAAAGTGCAGGAAGACGGGATATTCGGAAGTCTAATTCTTAAAAGGATAGATTAGAAATACTCCCGTCTTTTTTTACTTTGCTCTATTCTTGTTCGGTGATAATCCAATGTTTTTCAATGTCGGCGATTAAAGAATTGGATTTATTTGTCTGATTAGGCATACAGCCGACAGGAAATTTCTTTTGGACCATTCGCTCAAACCAATGAGAAGAGCTGTCTCATAATTCGCTGATATTTTTTCCGGACTGCTTCTAGCGGGACTAAACGTCGAGATCAAATAGAGTAGTAAGAGATGGCTTTGGCAACTGTAGACCTAGTGCTTATAACTTTTCATGTCGGCGAGAAGAAAGTTATGAATAGGTGCATCCAATGTTTACGCATTCTGCAGGGTTTGTTTAACTTACCAGTTTTAGTGAAAAAACTGCTGACAGCGCCTTAATAAGAGATGGCTGAAATTGCTCTGCTTACTCTGATTAAACGTAGCTCTAGAGAAGTGAGATATGACGAAAAAGAAGAGGCAGTCTTTGTCGGATCTGCCTCTAATTCTACGGGACGCCTAAACGCCAGCGAATATTAGTACTTGTCGAAGTTCTTTTGGATTTCTTTAGGATCTTTTGTTTGAGTTAAAGAGAGCATGAGAAGAACACGTGCTTTCTGAGGATTCAAGGAGCCGGAAGAAACGAAACCGTATTTAGCATCGTCGATTTCTGCGTCCTTAGTGGTGGATCCTGTTGGAACACGAGAAGAACGAACTACCGCAATTCCATCCTTAGCAGCCTTTTCCATAATCGGGAAGGTAGACTTATGGAGGTTCCCGTTGCCAACGCCAGCTGTTACGATTCCGTCATATTTAGCATTGACTAATGCTTGGGCTTGAATTCCTTCTACACCAGCATGCTGGTAAACAATACCGACTTTCGGAAGTTTTTCAAGTTTGTCGACGTTGAAAGGTGTCGCTGTAGTATGAGCAGTGACAGGAGCAGCCGCCCATGTTACTTTACCGTTATGGATAGTACCCAACTGCCCGGCATTAGGACTTTGGAAAGTCTCTACGCCTGTAGTATTGGTCTTCATGACATCTCTGGCACCTAAGACGCGGTCATTCATTACAACCATAACGCCTTTGCCGCGGGCAGAAGGATCTCCTGCGACTGCTACAGCATTGTACAAGTTGGCGGGACCATCAGCAGAAAGGGCATTTGAAGGACGCATTGCGCCAACCAATACGATTGGCTTATCGCATTTAGAAGTAAGCTGAAGGAAGTATGCGGTTTCTTCCATCGTATCGGTACCATGAGTAATTACAAAACCGTCTTTCTTCCCGCACTCCGCATTAATCTTCTTAGCCAAAGTCAGCCACACTTCGTCGCTCATATCTTGAGAGCCGATTTGAGCTACCTGCTCGCTAGAAACGTTAGCGATGTTGGCAAGCTCTGGTACTGCTTGAACCAATGCATTGACACCGACTTTAGCAGCTGAGTAATTTGTCTGATCGGCTGCTTTGGATTGGCCGGCAATTGTGCCGCCTGTTGCGTAAACTGCAACATTTGGCTGTGCCGCAAAAGCTGTTCCGAAAACTAAAGAAATAGATGCAGCAATAAGTGCTTTTTGGATCATTATGGTCCTCCTCTACATTGAAAAAAATCCGCTCTCAACTATGTGGTCTATGAGTGCGAAACGTTAATTTTTGTTTATTTTTGTGTGAGTGTATTACTCATAAATAATTAATAAAATCCCTCAAATTTGGTATGTCATATTATTTCTTCTTGAGGATAGTTAGGTTTTTCGTTTATATATTGTTCGTTTTCTTGCACGATTTGTATCTGATCTTCGAACAAATGATTTTTATTTTCTAAGAGAAATTTGAAAGCGTTTGCTCCAAAATGACTTCAACATTTATCCTATCTTTTGGGACAGTTTTTTAAGGCCTCACAAAATAAAAGGCCATGTGAATAGAGAAGATATTCATCATAAAATTTTAGTGTTGAATCTTTTGCCGGCTTTACGATCGTGATAACAGAAAAACAGAAAAGCTATATTGCCATTGACTTAAAGTCTTTTTATGCTTCGGTGGAGTGTCAAGAAAGAAATCTTGATCCTTTGTCGACTTTTCTTGTTGTAGCGGATCCTTCACGTACTTCAAAAACAATCTGCTTAGCTGTTTCTCCTGCACTTAAATCTTTTGGCATATCTGGCAGACCAAGATTATTTGAAGTCCAGCAAAAGGTGGCAGAGATCAACCAGGCTAGAAAAATAAAGGCCAGATTTTCAGAATTTTCTGCTGAGGCTTTCGATAAGAAAGATTATGAGAAAAACGAAAAAGCTGAGCTTAACTTCGTTATTGCACCGCCTCAAATGTCGCATTATGTTGCGACGAGCGTGAAGATATATGAAACGTATTTAGAGTTGATCGCTCCGGAAGATATTCATGTTTATTCAATTGACGAAGTATTTATTGATGCCACGCCATATTTGGAGACCTACCAAACGACTCCGCACAATCTAGCTAGAGAACTGATAAGACGAGTTATGAAGAAAACCGGCATAACTGCAACAGCAGGAATTGGTTCCAATCTTTATTTAGCTAAAGTGGCGATGGATGTGGAAGCAAAGAAATGCGATGCAGATGCGGATGGCGTGAGAATTGCTGAGTTAAATGTTGAAACTTACCGAAGAAATCTTTGGACACATCGGCCTATCAGCGATTTTTGGAGAGTTGGAAAAGGTTACTCAGAAACCTTGAAAAAAATTGGCCTCCTGACTATGGGAGATGTTGCTAGGTATTCGATTGTCAATGAGAAGCACCTCTTTGAACTCTTCGGTGTTAATGCTGAACTTCTGATCGACCATGCTTGGGGCATAGAGACCTGCACGATGCAGGATATCAAATCTTTTGAGCCGGATGGTAAAAGTTTGGGTTCAGGCCAGGTGCTTCAAGAACCTTATCCATTTGAAAAAGCATTACTGGTTGTTAAAGAGATGGCAGATTCTTTGGGACTAGATATTTTTGCGAAAGATTATGTGGCTACAAAACTAGTCCTGACAGTCGGGTACGATGTCCTTAATTTAACGGAAGGCGCCAGAGAGAAAGTATATGATGGACCCATAAAAACTGATTCTTATGGCCGACAAGTTCCTAAATCCGCGCATGGAACCATGTCGTTAAACCGGCCTACGGCATCGTCTTCTGTTATTCGAGCCGAGATGGCGAATTTGTTTAAAAGGATCGTCAATCCAAACTTATTAATTCGCCGAATTACAATGTCTGCCGCCGTTTGCCTAAAGAAAGCGGTTTTTACGAAGACCTCGGAAAGGGAACAATTAGATCTGTTTGGCGGCCATGAGATGGAAGAGATTTTTGAACATGAGTCAGATAAGAAATTGGAGAAGGAAAAGAAGGTCAATAAGGCAATTCTGGCTCTTCGAGATAAGTTTGGAAAGAATGCAATTGTGAAGGGGATGAATTTAGAAGAAGGTGCCACCGGAATCCTGCGAAATAATCAAATAGGGGGGCACAAAGCGTGAACGCAAACTATAACGACATTATCCTTCTTGAGCGTCCTAAGTCTCGCTTCCCTAAAATGTCTAGACAGGCGAGGGCGGCTCAATTTGCTCCATTTGCGGCTTTAAGCGGATATGAAGAAGAGGTGGAAGAGGCTTCAAGGTTTGTTGACGAAAAGCCTATGGTGGATGAGCACGAATTGGAAAGAATTAATCAAATATTAAAGGACGCTATCGAATTTGATGATGAGATAGATTTGATCGTTTTCGTTCCCGATATCCATAAGGTTGGAGGTACCATAGCAAGAGTAAATTCAAAGATCAAAAGATATCAAGACACAGATAGGAAGTTGGTTCTTCAAAATGGCAAGACGATCTCTATCGAGAATATCATTGGGATAAAAACTATAGATTCCCCTCTAGATCAATCACCGTGGTAGTTCTTCTTTACGGCCAAATCTGTACTGCAATCGAGAAAGAAGAACGTTTGATTTAACTATTTTTTTGCTTTAGAGCATTATCTGTTGGATGGGCGATTTATTAGCCTAGGTACTACTTAAGGTTGATTATGCCTGAAACATCAATTTTGAAAGGCTGATCTTGAATGTAGAAGGATCCGAATGGATCCCGGCAAATGACACCTTTACCAGGAGGAAGCTGTTTAAGCTGGCTTATTGAGAAAGGAGACTTTCCGCAGTAAACATTTCCAAAAACATCTGAGTGAAGAACACCTTTGCTGCTGCATGAGGACGTTGCAATTGAAAAAGAGGAACCTTCTACAAAAATGGTTCCGAAACTATCGGAATAAACAGGTTTGCAACCTGGAGGTGAGGCGGCATGTGAATTGAAATTACACGCCAGTAATAGTATGGCTAGTGAGCAAACAAGGTGGTTTGGGCTCGATATAACCTTTGAACACATAGGGATGGAATCCTAAAAGAGGTATGAGTTCTTTCAACCTGTCAGGCAAGACCAATGGAAGCTTTGGAATTCTTAAAAAAGATTAATTTCTGTGTCTTCGGCCAAAATGATCTGGAACATAATGTCCGCCTCTGCCGTCACTTCGGGCGTGATTTCCGTGGCTGTCATAATATCCGCCTCGGCCGTCACTGCGAATATGATCTCCATCATGGATCCAATATCCGCCTCTGCCGTCTCCGCGAATATGGTTGCCGTCGTGGGTCCAATAGCCTCCTCGCCCATCGCTGCGGGTGTGGCTTCCATCCGGGTGATAAAAACCTCCGCGTCCATCGTTGCGAATGTGGCTACCATCCGGCTGATAGTAGCCGCCCCTTCCGTCGCTTCTATAATGGTCTAGGGAGTGGACTGCAGGTACAAAAACAAAAATCGAAAAGATACTTGCGGCTAGTATTAATTTCTTCATACCTTGGGTTCCTTTATTTGTCTTATTGAAGTCTAATTGTTCTTCAAAGAATTATCTATATCCTGCGGCATCGGTATAGTGACACTTATACCTCAAGCCCCTTCCTAAAAGTGAAAATCACTCACCGGACTGAAACTATTCCCAATGAGTTCAAACGCAGAAGACTGCCGCTCAGGAAATGCATGGAATGCGAAAAAATAGGTGACCTTTGCCCACTGCTCCTTTTTCTTGGTAGGAGTAAAGCGTGGCAAGTGCCAAGACACCAAAGTTCAAAAGAAAAGGATGAGATTTTTATGTCCAAGATAAGGATTATTTGAAGAATTAATGGCATACTCAAAAGATTCGCTGAATGTAATTTTTTGAAAATAATGCAAGAGAAAATCAACCCCAAAACTCTTTACGACAAGCTCTTTGACGAGCATGTTGTCCGAACAGAAAAAGACGGAACTTCCACTCTTTACATCGATCGTCATTTGGTCCATGAAGTGACCAGTGCTCAAGCCTTTGAAGGGTTGCGTTTAGCCGGAAGAAAACTTTGGCGCAACACCTCTATCGTGGCGACTGCCGACCACAATACTCCTACCACGGGTTGGGAAAGAGGAATGGACGGGATTACCGATCCGATTGCTCATCTGCAAGTCAGCACATTAGACAAGAACCTTGCAGAAAATGGTTGTGCCGCTTATTTCCCGTTCCTCAGCAGAGGCCAAGGTGTAATCCATGTAATGGGACCGGAAGAGGGAGCAGTGCTTCCTGGTATGACCGTGGTTTGCGGGGATTCTCACACCAGTACTCACGGAGCTTGTGCAACGATTGCTTTCGGAATTGGTACCAGTGAAGTTGAACACGTGATGGCTACCCAAACCCTTCTGACTAAAAAGATGAAGAATATGTTAGTCAAGGTAGATGGAAAACTGCAGCCTGGCGTGTTTGGTAAAGATTTGGCCTTAGCTGTTATCGGAAAAATCGGTACGGCGGGAGGAACAGGATGCGCTATTGAGTTTTCCGGAAGTGCTATCACTGAACTTTCAATGGAAGGCAGAATGACATTGTGCAATATGGCGATCGAGGCTGGTGCCCGCTGCGGCATCGTTGCTGTTGATGACAAGACTATTGCATACCTTAAGGGCCGTCCGCTTGCTCCTGAAGGCAAACAGTGGGACGAAGCAGTCGAATACTGGAAAACTCTTCATTCTGATGAAGGCGCACACTTCGACATCGTCGTTGAGCTTAACGCATCTGAAATTGTTCCAATGGTAACTTGGGGAACTTCTCCCGAGATGGTTGCACCAATTACCGGTTCCACTCCTTTGCCGGCCAATCAGCCCGATCCTGTCAAGAGAGAAGGCTGGGAGAGGGCATACCAATATATGGGTTTGGAGCCTGGTACTCCCATCGAAAATATTTATCCAAACTCAATTTTCATCGGTTCGTGTACTAATGGGCGAATCGAAGATCTTAGAGCGGCTGCTTATGTAGTTAAAAAATTAGGCAAGAAGGTCGCTCCTAATATCAAACTTGCACTTGTGGTTCCTGGGTCTGGACTAGTGCGAGAAATGGCTGAGAAAGAAGGCCTTGATAAAATTTTCATCCAGGCTGGATTTGAATGGAGACGACCGGGCTGTTCCATGTGCTTGGCAATGAATGCGGACAGACTCTCCGAAGGAGATCGATGCGCTTCTACCAGCAATAGAAACTTCGAAGGAAGACAAGGTAATAAGAGCCGCACTCATTTGTGCTCTCCAGCAATGGCAGCCGCAGCAGCCATCGAAGGCCACTTTGTTGATGTCAGAAAGATCTTTTAAGGAGTAGTCATGGAAAAATTTACAGTTCTAAAAGGCATCGTTGCTCCTTTGGATCGTTCCAATGTTGATACGGACGCCATTATTCCGAAGCAGTTTCTTAAGTCTATTTATCGCACAGGGTATGGCCCCAATTGTTTCGATGAGTGGAGGTATTTGGATAAGGGTGAACCGGGTAAGCCTGCCAGTGAGAGAACTCTCAATCCGGATTTCGTTCTAAATCAGCCGAGATATCAGGGAGCCACTATTCTGCTGGCACGTAAGAATTTCGGATGCGGATCTTCTAGAGAGCACGCAGCTTGGGCATTAACTCAATACGGCTTCAGAGCGGTTATCGCCCCGAGTTTTGCCGATATCTTCTATAACAACAGCTTTAAAAATGGACTCTTGCCAGTCATTCTTCCCGAGTTTACTGTTGATGCACTTTTCCATGAGGTCAATGCGAATAACGGCTATGAGCTCACTATTAACCTAGAAGAACAAAAAGTCATTGAACCTAATGGTACAGCCCATGATTTTGAAGTACCTGAGTTTAGAAAATTCTGTCTTCTCAATGGGTTAGATGATATAGGGATTACGCTGCAGCATAAAGAAGAGATTGAGGCGTTTGAAAACAGAAGACTTTCTGGAAAGCCTTGGTTGGTGAAATCTATTTATTAAAAGAAGGAATCAAATGACAAAAAAAGTTGCTGTTTTAGCCGGTGACGGTATCGGCAGTGAAATCATGGCTCAGGCATTAAAAGTGCTTAACGCTTTGAATTTAGATTTGATTTATGAAGAAGCCTTGGTGGGAGGTGTGGCATATGCTGAATACGGCCATCCTCTGCCTGAATCTACATTAAAGCTGGCAAAAGAAAGTGATGCCGTTTTATTCGGCGCTGTCGGTGATTTTAAATACGATAATCTGGAACGTCATTTGAGACCTGAACAAGCAATTCTGGGTCTAAGAAAAGCTCTTGGCTTGTTCGTTAATCTCCGCCCCGCAGTATGCTTCAAAGAATTGACTTACGCCTCCAGCTTAAAGCCTGAATTGGTTTCCGGATTGGATCTTCTTATTGTCAGAGAGCTGACTGGGGACGTCTACTTCGGACAGCCAAGAGGCAGAAGAAAGAGCCCGGACGGATTATTTGCAGGATCTGAAGAAGGCTTTGACACAATGCGCTATTCTGAGCCGGAAGTCGAAAGAATTGCTCATGTGGCATTTAAAGCAGCCCAAGGCCGCAGTAAACATTTAACTAGCGTTGACAAAGCTAACGTATTAGAAACGAGCCAGCTTTGGCGCGACACTATGAACCGAGTTGCCAAAGAATATCCTGATGTTACTTTGGATCATATGTACGTGGACAATGCCGCTATGCAGCTTGTACGCGCGCCTAAGAAATTAGACGTTTTAGTGACAGGAAACCTTTTCGGAGATATTCTTTCCGATGAAGCCGCTATGCTGACGGGTTCGATCGGCATGCTTGCTTCTGCTGCTTTAAATGAGAAAAAACAAGGCTTGTTTGAACCTTCTCATGGTTCAGCACCCGATATTGCAGGGCAGAATATTGCAAATCCTCTAGCTCAAATTCTGTCAGCCGCTATGATGCTCCGTTATTCTTTAGATATGCCTGAAGCAGCAGAAAAAATTGAAAATGCTGTTAAGAAGGTTTTAGCTCAAGGCTACCGAACAGGCGACATTTGGAGCGAAGGCTGCAAGAAAGTTTCTTGCTCAGAAATGGGCGATGCAGTAGTCGCTGCTTTAAATTAAAAGATACTCAAATTAGCAAATCTCGCGGAGGTTATCGATGTTGAAATTAGGGATGGTAGGTTGGAGAGGAATGGTTGGTTCCGTCCTCATGGACAGAATGATGGCTGAGAAAGATTTTGATTTTGTCAGCACAACTTTCTTTTCAACAAGTAATGCGGGCGGTAAAGCACCGGATGTACCCAATGCAGATCCAGTATTGAAAGACGCAGACGATTTAGATGCACTGGCTGCTTGTGATGTGGTTATTACTTGCCAGGGCGGGGATTGGACCAAAGAACATTTCGGCAAACTTAGAGAAAAAGGTTGGAATGGTTACTGGATTGATGCCGCCAGCTCTCTGCGTATGGAGAAAGACGCCATTATTGTTCTTGATCCTGTCAACATGGATGTTATCCAAAAAGGTTTGAAATCCGGAGTCAAGAACTATATCGGCGGCAATTGCACCGTCAGTTTGTTGCTGATGGCTTTGGACGGTCTCATCAGAGCAGATTTAATTGAATGGATCTCCTCTATGACTTATCAGGCCGCCAGCGGTGCAGGTGCTCCAAACATGCGTGAACTTCTTCAGCAGATGGGAGACTTGTACGGTGTTGTCGCTGATGATTTGCAAGATCCTCGTTCCGCCATTCTTGCTATTGACCGTAAAGTAACGGAAGAGATGAGAAGTGCCAACTTCCCGGTTAAAGCATTTGGCGTTCCTCTGGCAGGAAGCTTGATTCCGTGGATCGACAGAGAAGTTGAGCACGGTCAAAGCCGTGAAGAATGGAAGGGCGGAGCTGAAGCCAACAAGATTTTAGGTCTTCCGGCTATCGGTGAAAAAGGTTGTCTTCCTATTGACGGTCTCTGTGTCCGCGTCGGATCCATGCGCTGCCACTCTCAGGCCTTGACTATCAAACTGAAGAAAGACATTCCTTGTGAGGAAATCGAAAAGATTCTTGCAGGTGCCAATCAATGGGTTAAAGTTATTCCTAACCACAAGGAAGAAACTATTCATGAACTCACACCGGCTAAAGTCTCCGGAACTTTATCCGTACCAATCGGCCGTATTCATAAGCTCAATATCGGACCCGAATACATTACCGCCTTCACTGTTGGTGATCAGCTTCTATGGGGTGCAGCCGAGCCATTGCGCCGCATGTTGAGGATCCTTGTTGACTTCAAGAAAGCTTAATTTATGAGAGTTGCCCTGGGGTTGGAATATGACGGCAGATTCTTCGAAGGTTGGCAAACTCAACCTTCTGGGAAAACCGTACAAGATCATCTCCAGGAAGCTATTTTTAAATTTACCGGTGAAAAGGTAAATGCGGTTTGTGCCGGAAGAACAGATGCAAAAGTCCATGCTTCCGGCCAAGTTGTTCATATCGATACCGAATGTAAGAGAAGTGATTTCTCTTGGGTTCGTGGATTAAATTCTTATTTAGAACCAACGGTTGCCGTACGTTGGGCCCAGTACGTACCGGATAGTTTCCACGCGCGATTTTCTGCAATATCCCGAACCTATCAATATTGGATTTCTAATGAGCCCGTTCGCTCTCCCTTGCTCGCAGGACGAACAGGATGGGTATTTCGGCCTCTAGATACGGAAAAAATGCAGAAAGGTGCCAACTACCTTCTCGGCGAGCACGATTTTTCCAGCTTCCGGGCAGCCGGCTGCCAATCTAAAACACCCATTAAAACAATCAACTTTATTAATGTAGCCAGAAGAGGCCGTTTTATCAAAGTAGAGCTGCAGGCCAATGCCTTTCTCTATCATATGGTCCGTAATATCGTCGGCTGTTTGGTTTATATCGGTTCAGGCGCCCGAAGCCCCGAATGGATGGCAGAAGTGCTGGCTGCCCAGAAAAGAGAAAAGGCCGCTCCAACTTTTTTCCCATCAGGACTCTATTTAACCGGCGTTGGTTATCCAGAAGAATTTCATCTCCCTCAATTGGGAGAATCCCCTTTTTGAATCTGAAATCTAAGCAAAAAACTCAAGGCACACATCCATCGCTTGCGATAGAATTCGTAAAATTGTTTTGGAATTGAACATGAGTTGGATTGATAAATTTCTTCCTCCAAAGATTAAACGCACTGACGGTGAAACCGGCAAGAAGGATATGCCGACTGGTGTATGGATCAAATGTCCGGATTGCGGTGCCACTTTATATGCCCAAGAATTAAAAGAGAACCTCAATGTCTGTCCTAAGTGCAATCATCATATGCGCATCAAGGCAAGAGAACGCTTGGATTTTCTTTTAGACAAAGAAGGAAGAACTGAGATTGGTGAAGAAGTCCAGTCTTTGGATCCTCTCCGCTTCAATGACAGCAAAAAATATCCGGATCGAGTCAAGCAGGCTAAAGCCAAAAGCAATGAAACCGATGCTCTTGTTGTCATGAGCGGGTATATGAACAACATCCCGGTTGTAGCAGCGGCCTTTGAATTTGAGTTTATGGGCGGCTCAATGGGATCAGTTGTTGGAGAAAGATTTGTCCGCGCAGTTCAGGAAGCTATTAAACGCAAGTGTGCTTTTGTATGTTTTACTGCCACCGGCGGAGCACGTATGCAGGAAGGTTTGTTCTCTTTAATGCAGATGGCTAAGACTACCGATATGATTGCGCGTCTTGCCAACGAGAGGCTTCCTTTTATTTCTGTCTTAACTGATCCGACCATGGGCGGTGTCTCTGCAAGCTTTGCCTTTATGGGGGACGTTGTTATTGCGGAACCTAAAGCCTTAATTGGTTTTGCCGGTCCTCGAGTCATTGAACAGACGGTTAGAGAAAAACTGCCGGAGGGCTTCCAACGTTCTGAGTTCCTTCAGGACAAAGGGGCTATCGATATGATTGTTCCTCGTAAAGAACTCAAAGAAGAGATTTCTAAACTCATTGCACTTTTGCAAAAAGAATCTATAGACGTATTAAGTTAATGTGATGCCGCCGTAACAGGCGGTTTTTGGTTTTATGAAGACACTAGAGCAATGGCTTTCTTTCATTGAACATCTCCATTCCAAATCTATTGACATGGGTTTGGAGCGGATGAACCAAATGATAAGAAAAATGAATATCAAGTTTGATATTCCGGTATTTACCGTCGGCGGTACCAATGGAAAAGGATCCATTTGTTCCTATCTTGAACATATCTTGGAGGCGCAAGGCTATAAAGTCGGCGTCCATACTTCTCCCCATCTTCTTCGTTTTAATGAGAGAGCAAAGATCAACGGCAAGTATGTTGAAGATGAGGAATTTATCAAATATTTTGAAGCGGTAGAAAAGGCAAGAGGAGAGTTAACTCTTTCTTATTTCGAATACACTTTGTTGGCGATTTTGAAATTATTTCAAGAAAAGGATTTGGATGCTGTCATTCTTGAAATAGGGCTTGGCGGCCGCTTAGATGCAGTTAATACCGTTGAACCAACTGTCTCAATCATAGCCAGCATCGGAATTGACCATACTGCATTTCTCGGAAACACAAGAGAAGAGATAGCTTGGGACAAAGCTCATATTTACCGTCCTAATAAACCGGCAATTTGCGGAGACAAAAACCCTCCTGATACTTTAATTTCCTATGCCAAAGATATTGGGGCACGCTTAGAAGTCAATGGTAAAGATTTTGAGGGCATCAAGACCGGCGCACATTCTTGGAACTATTCAGGTCCTAATTGGAAACTTATTGATTTACCTCTTCCTTCCATGAAAGGCGTGTATCAAATCAATAATGCCTCGGCAGCGCTAGCAGCATTGGAGGCGGTTGAAGGTCAAATCAAAGTCGACAGAAGCAGCATCGAAGAGGGTTTGAAGAAGGCTTTGCTTTCAGGGAGGTTTCAAAAGATTCAGGACAGCCCTGAAATTATTGTTGATGTCGGTCACAATCCCCATGCGGCAGTTCAACTCGCAGAGACATTGAAGGCTAATCCTATCCAAGGAAAAACCTATGCGGTTTTTGGAATGCTATCAGACAAAGACAGACAAAAGGTTTGTGCTCTGATGGCACCTTGTGCTAGTCGCTGGTTCTTAGCTGATTTGCCTGGCCCTAGAGGCGGGAGAGCAGAAGAACTGAAGGAATTTTTGGTAAAGGAGGGGACTCCTGAGGCAGATATAAGAATTTTTACATCCGTCAGAGAAGGTCTCCAAAATGCGCTTAAGACAGCTCAGAGCACTGATAGAATACTTGTGTTTGGTTCTTTTGTGACAGTTAGTGAAGCACTAACTGCATTGAAAGTCCCCGTGATTTAAGAAGGGAAAAGGTAAGAATTAATATGGGTCTGTTTTCTAAGTTCACAAAGAAGCCGGAAGAGCCGCAAACTCATACAGAGCCGGGAATGAGCGGAGGTCTCAATGCCAACGCTGTAAATCAAGAGTTTGCAGGAAAAGAGCCGGGATTTAACCGTCCTAAAAACCCGCTCAATACCCAAGGACAGATTCCTAAAGCTAATCCTATATCTAATCAACATCAGTCCTCTTCGGCTAATGCAAGCCCGGAGAGCAATTTTCTTGCCTCAGGTCCCAGAGGGGTTAACCTTTCCGCGCCTGAATCTGGAGAAATCAATGAGCAGGGAGCTTCTAATTCTTCAGAGGAAATTTCTTTATCCGCTCCAAAAGAATTTGTCCCTTCTCCGCGTAAGGTTTTTGCTGAACAAAAACCGAGCAAAGAAACCTCTGAAAAAATAAATTCTTCTCAAGAACAGTACAGGCAGATTAAAAGGATTAGAGCCCGCCGCAGGCTAATTGGAGCTGTAATGCTCTTAGCCTTAGTGGTTGTGACCGTACCTTTTTTATTTGATAAAGAACCGCCTCCGCCGACTGTTACGATACCCTTGAGAATTCCTAATCAAAATAGCGTTGATATAGCCAACATTCAGGTTCCCGGAAGTCCGGCCTCCGCTACCTCGCTAGCTGCCGCTAATACTTCGGAGGAGGCAAAAAATCCGGCAACAGAAGCGGATAAAACTAAATCCTTGCCTTCTAACCAGAATGCTGTCCAGCCATCGAAGAAAGAAGAAAAACCTCAGCAGATTGCTAAGAAAACAGAACCTAAGAAGCCTGAAGCTAAAAAACCTGAACCTAAGAAGGAGCCGGTTAAAGCACAGTCTCCAGAACCGGCGAAACCTGCAGCAGCCGCAGCCAAAGGTTCTTATTACATTCAGGTCGCAGCTATCTCTAATGAGGCAAGAGCCAAAGAGTTATTGAAAAAGATTCAAAAAGCAGGGATACCAGGATACGTAGAACCTATAGCAGTAAAGAGCGGAAAAGTCTGGCGAGTTAGGGCAGGGAACTTCCCTAATAGTAAAGCAGCTGAAGATGCAAGAGCTCGGTTAGGTCTGTTAGGATTGACCGGAAAAGTTGGTCAAAATAAATAAAAAATGAGTGAACTCGACTGGGTCTTAGCCGTTATTATTCTTATCTCAACGATAGTCGGTGTCTCCCGCGGTATGGTGCGGGAGATATTTGCGTTAATCGGTTGGATAGCAGCGTTTTTTGTCTCTTTGTATTATGCAGGGGACGTTGCTCAAATGCTTCCTTTAGATACCGTTGGACCCATGCTGAAAATGTTTTTAGCAGTGGTGCTTATTGTCATTGTCTGCGTTTTTGCAGCAGGGTTGGTAGGAAAGCTTTTGAGACATTTATTATCCTCAATTTCGATTGGGGCAGAGGACAGACTTTTGGGATGTTTGTTCGGTTTTTTAAGAGGAATCTTAATTGTTGGACTTTTGGTTTATTTAGGAGGTTCAACAGAATTCGTTTCGAAACAAATATGGTGGAAAGATTCGAATTTGGTTCCTTATGTGGAGAAAGGAATTGTTCTTTTTTCCCCTTATATCCCGACTGATTTGTTCACCATAAATAAATAATTTTTATCCTTAAAACTCGGAGAAAAGTATGTGCGGCGTAGTTGCCCTGTATTCTTCTAGTCCTGTAAACCAGCGACTTTACGATGCATTACTGCTCTTGCAGCATAGAGGCCAGGATGCTGCGGGGATTTGTACCGTTGAGGGAAGAACCTTCCATATGCATAAAGCCATGGGTCTGGTCCGTGATGTTTTTAGGACTAGAAACATGCGGGATCTGCTTGGCAATTGCGGTATCGGTCAAGTTCGTTACCCAACTCAAGGCAACGCAGGTTCCAACAATGAATCCCAGCCTTTTTATGTAAATGCTCCTTATGGCCTTGTGATGGCACACAACGGCAATCTCACTAATGCGGAATCGTTACTGTGGGAGCTTTATGACCACGACCGCCGTCACATTAATACAACCAGTGACTCTGAAGTCTTGTTAAATGTTTTTGCTAATGAGCTTCAGCTTGCCACTCAAGGCAAACATCTTGATGAAGACTGTTTGTTTGAAGCTATCAGCTCTATGCATAAGAGATTAAAAGGATCTTACGCTGTGGTAGCGATGATTTCAGGGCATGGTTTGGTAGCTTTCCGAGATCCATACGGTCTTCGTCCGCTCTGTATTGGAACAGCTACGGCTGCTGATGGTTCCACCGAATACATGATTGCGAGTGAATCCGTAGCCTTGGAAGGAAGTGAATTTAAACTTCTTCGCGATGTTGCCCCTGGAGAGGCAGTTTGGATTGATGAAAAAGGTCAGTTCCATTCCAGACTCTGTGCTGAAGACGTCAAGATGGCCCCGTGCATTTTTGAGTACGTGTATCTGGCCCGTCCTGACTCGACAATTGACGGGATTTCCGTCTACGGCGCGCGACTTCGTCTTGGAGAAAATCTAGCAAAAGAAATCAAAAAAGCTATTCCTCTTGAAGAAATCGATGTGGTGATGCCGATTCCAGATTCATCAAGACCGGCAGCTGCACAATTAGCCAAAACTCTAGGATTGGAATACCGTGAGGGCTTCATTAAAAATAGGTATGTCGGGCGTACCTTTATCATGCCTGGCCAAGCTATTCGTAAGAAGAGCGTTCGTCAGAAGCTAAACGCCATTCCTGTTGAATTTAAAGACAAAAATGTTCTTTTAGTTGACGACTCTATTGTCCGCGGCACGACTATCACAGAAATTGTTAAGATGGCTCGTCAGAGCGGTGCAAGAAAAGTCTATGTCGCCAGCGGCGCACCACCGGTTCGCTTTCCTAACGTTTACGGTATAGATATGCCGACTACTAATGAGCTTATTGCCGGGAATGGTAAAGACGTGGAGTCCATTAGAAAGGAAATAGGTGCCGATGCTTTGGTCTATCAGACTATTGAGGGGATGCGAGATGCTGTCGGAGGTCTAAATCCTGAAGTGCCTGATTTTGATTGTTCTTGCTTTGACGGACGTTATGTTACAGGAGACGTTTCGTTAGATTATTTGAATTTCATCGACAGTCAAAGAAAGGCGGCCAAAGAAGCTAAGAAAAAAGAAGAGAAAGAGGCGGACAAGGAGGAATAACTCCTCTCAGATAAGACAAAAGGCGAAGGGAATACAACCTACGCCTTTTTTTTTCGAAAGATTTGGATTAATTCCTGCTTTCACCATCGAAAAAACTCTTATATCACTGTCCCGAAGGACGGCGATATAAGATCTGTTTGGGAATAGGTGAGGATTATCTTAATTAGTACAAGATCCTGAAAGAGTTTCTTAGCTATTTTTAACCTGCGTGCATCAGATATTGCATTGTTAACTAAGACACGGGAGCCAAAGTTTGAGTTTTCCTCAACTTTTTTGTATTGATGATATGACTTATCACGGCTTCCTCACCGACGTCGTTTACTTCCGAAAAAAGCTCCTTTAAATAAGGTCTATTAGTTTTCGTCAACTTTCTTCTTTTCATTCCATTAAGCAGCATCCCGCTTCTGCATCTCCTCCAACAAGCTTTTACATGCTTATGGTTTGAGGACGGGTCGCCAAAAGAGTTTTGTTTCTTCTAGGTGAGAAAACCGTTAGTTATTTACGCATTTTCTCTGAATTGGATTCGGCCCTGACCATATTGGTTAAACACCCACTGAAGTTTAGATTTTCTGCGAAATAATTAACATAATTGTTACAAACGGGGTCAGTGGGCCCTAATTACAAAGGCGGTGTTATTGTGAAAAAATATAGAAGACAACTCGCTCTTTTTGGAATGACGGTAGTCCTTGCTGCCAGTCTCGTGGGATGCGATGACAAAAAATCACAAACAGAGACTCACAGAGCTTCCCCGGTACAAGTTGTTGAAGTTATAAGGCAGGATGTTCCGGCAGATCTGGTTTTCGTTGCAAAAACGGAAAGTTCTCGGGCAGTTGAAATCTACAGCCGTGTTTCTGGTTTCTTAGATAAAAGACTATACCGTGAAGGCGGAATGGTCCAAAAAGGACAAGTTCTTTTCGTCCTCGACAAACAGCCCTTTGAAGTTCAGCTCCAAGAAGCGCAGGCAGCTTTAGATTCGAGTAAGGCGGCTCACCTGGTGGCTAAACAGAATTTGGATCGTATTCGTCCTTTGGCAAAACTTAAAGCGTTAAGCCAGTCCGATCTTGATAGCGCAGAAGGTCAATTCCAAACAACACTTGCCCAAATATCTAATGCTCAGGCGCAGGTTGATTCAGCCCAGCTAAATCTCTCTTATTGCACCATTACTTCGCCTGTTACTGGTTATGCAGGGTCTGCTTTGCAAACCGACGGGACTTATATTAATACCGGCAATTCTCATCTCACCACTGTCTATGCAATGTCGCCGATGTGGGTGACATTTTCTATGTCAGAAAATCAGGAAGCAAAATTGAGCAAAGAAGTAGCAGATGGAATCTTGAAGGTCCCTGCTAATAACAAGTTCATTGCAGAAGTTGAATTGGCTGGAGGTCAAATTTATCAGTATCCAGGCAGACTGACATTTGCCAGCCCTGATTACAACCCTAGCACCGGCACTTTTGAAATTCGAGCTTCCTTCCCGAATCCGGATAACGTTTTAAAACCACAGCAATACGTCCGTTTGAAGGTTAAAGGTGCTACTTATCCGAATTCGATTATCGTTCCTCAAGTTGCTGTTCAGCAAGGCGGCAAGGGGCACTTCGTTTGGGTTATTAATTCAGAAGGCAAAGCTCAGTATCGGCCCGTCTCTGTAGGATCTTGGATCGGCAGTGATTGGTTGATTACTAATGGACTTGAGGCAGGAGACAAGGTAGTGACTGAGGGAGTTTTGTCATTGGGACCGGATGCCCCAGTTACTATCGTCTCGAGCACAAAGCAAGAAAAAATTAGCCGTCCCGTAGAAGATGCGGTTGCCAAGAATATGCCTGAGTTCGTGCAGGACCCAGATCAATTAATTCAGACCGATCCTCTCACCGGTAATTTGGTCTCTTCTAAAGCTTCGAGCAACCCGGTGAAGCCTTCAGATTCTCCTAAAAAGGTAAGTGAAGAAAAAGCGGTTTCTTCTCCGGCCAAGAAGTAATCTCAGGAGGAGACTATGTTTTCTAATTTCTTTATTAAACGGCCTATCTTTGCAATCGTCGTTTCAATCGTGATTGTGTTAGCCGGCTTGCTCTCCATGAAGCAGCTGCCGGTCGAACAATATCCGAATATGAGCCCGGTGCAGATTATGGTCACGGGTATGTATCCTGGAGCGGATGCTGAAACTGTCGCTCAAACTGTAGCTGCTCCTATCGAGACGCAGATTAACGGTGTAGACAACATGATCTATATGACGAGCTCAAGCTCATCATCCGGAGCTGTGGCCATTACCGTTTACTTTGCTATTGGAACTGATCCTGATATGGCGCAGGTGCAGGTTCAAAACCGTGTCAATATTGCTCAGCCAAATCTTCCGGAAAGCGTAATCACTAACGGGTTGACCGTGGAGAAGCGTTCTGATTCCATCTTGATGTTGGTAGGCATATATGGAACGGATGGGCGCTATACACGCGATTACATTAACAACTATGCGAACGTGTATGTTCTTGATGCTTTAAAGAGAGTGCCCGGAGCCGGTCAATCTCAAGTAATGGGTACCGCCGACCAAGCCATGAGAATCTGGCTGAATCCCGATAGAATGGCATCTCTCGGCATTACAACCACTGATGTTGCGAATGCAGTCCGAACTGAAAATCAAAGATTTGCTGCTGGTAACGTTGGTTCTTCTCCTTCTGAGCCGGGTACCGTTCAAACTTTCCCGATTATTGCTCCTTCTCCGTCAACAGATGTCTCCGGCTATGAAAATATCGTCGTTCGAAGCCAAAGCGAAGGAAGCGCGATTGTAAGGGTCAAAGACGTTGCAGATGTCTCTTTAGGCATGAAGAGCTATCAAGTCAATACAAATATGAACGGCTTGCCGACAACGATGATCGCCGTGTACTCTCAACCCGGTGCAAACGCCTTGGACGTAGCCGACGGTGTTTATAAGGCATTGGAAAATTTGAAGAGTCAATTCCCGGACGGTATTGACTACAAGATAGCTGTTGATACTACGGATTTCGTCAGAATTTCCATTGACGAAGTGATTAAGACATTGTTCGAAGCCGTTCTGCTTGTTATCGCGGTTATTTATCTGTTCCTGCAAAGCTTTAAATCAACAGCTATCGCTTGTTCAGCTATTGTGGTGGCCTTAACCGGCACATTTATCGGAATGCTGCTTCTGGATTTCTCCATCAACATTCTGACGTTGTTCGGATTGGTGCTGGCGATAGGATTGGTGGTTGACGATGCCATTGTGGTGGTGGAAAACGTCGAACGTAATATGAGCGACTTCGCCATGAATCCAATCGATGCAACCGAAACCGCCATGGCGGAGGTTTCGGGCCCGATCATTGCAACTGTACTCGTATTAGCCAGTGTGTTCGTTCCGGCCGCATTCATGGGCGGGACTACCGGTATGCTGTATAAACAGTTCGCTATTACCATTGCCATTTCCGTAACAATTTCAGGTTTTGTAGCTCTGACACTGACACCGGCATTGTGCGCAATGCTGCTGACCCACAGACAAGCACCGACAAAAGGATTTTTCCACTGGTTTAATAATTTCTTTATCAGAATTACTCAAGCTTACGGAAGATGGACGAAAGCCTTATTCCGTCATACGATGATTGTTCTAGCGTGTATGGCCATCATTTTCTTGGCTATTTACCAGATGTTCAGAGTGGTGCCGACAAGCTTTGTACCCTCTGAGGACCAAGGCTATGTGATGGCAGCCATCATTATGCCTAACTCCTCCAGTTTGGAAAGAACTACGTCTGTCTTAAATAAGATTGAGAACAACATTAAGACCGTTCCAGGAGTGGAAACTGCAAACGCTATTTCTGGATTCTCGTTGATCGACGGCGGATTCAAGACTAGTGCAGGTACTTTCTTTATGACCTTGACGCCGTTTAAAGACAGGTATAAAGATTCAGCAACTGCAGCAAAAGAAAGCTCTGATGCTATTGTTGGTGAGTTGGCCAAGATAGGAATGTCTTCTCAGCTCGAAGGTTTAGTAGTGCCTCTGAATCCACCGGCTATTCCGGGCTTAGGCAATACCGGAGGTTTTGAGTTCTGGATTTCAGATACTGCAGGAGGATCTGCTAAACAGCTCGAAGAGGTTTTGGAGAAGTATCTTACCGAGGCCAGGAAACGCCCAGAACTTACAGGCCTAACGTCTACTTACTCGGCTTCTAACCAGCAGCTTAAGATTAACTATGACCGGGATAAGGCACAACTGCTTGGTCTGACTTCTGCCGATGTCTTTGATACTTTGCAAGCTCAGTTCGGCAGTGCAATCGTAAGCCAATTCAGTCAGTACTCCCGAGTGTGGTTTGTTATCGTACAGTCGGCTCCTCAGTACAGAGTCAATCCAGATGACGTCGGTAAATTGTATGTCCGAAATGCCAGCGGAGATATGATCCCTCTGTCTTCTGTTATTACCACTGAATATACAAACGGCCCGACATTGCTTCCGCACTATAACGGTTTCCCGGCCGCTCAAGTTATCGGCAATGCTGCTCCCGGATATTCTTCCGGTCAAGGCATGGCAGCCATGGAAGAAGTTGCTGATCAAGTTTTACCTAGAGGATATAAATATGGTTGGACAGGCATCAGCTATGAACAACAATCTTCCGGCTCCTCTTCAGCAATCGTATTCGGTTTCGGATTGCTGCTGGTGTTCTTAGTGCTGGCAGCACAGTATGAAAGCTGGGCGTTGCCAGGATCAGTTATTTTGGCAGTGCCTTTTGGTGTTATCGGCGCGCTGCTGGCAACTTGGATGCGAGGCTTAGATAACGACGTTTACTTCCAGATTGGTATGCTGGTCATGATTGGTTTAGCTGCGAAGAATGCTATTTTGATTGTTGAGTTCGCAGTTGAGCTGAGAAACAAGGGCTTGGATATGCTGACCGCCGCTATTGATGCCGGCGAGATAAGATTCCGCCCGATTATTATGACTTCCTTGGCCTTCATCGGAGGCACGCTTCCATTGGCTTTAGCAACCGGTGCGGGAGCTGCTTCGAGACACTCCATCGGTACCGGTATTGTCGGAGGCATGATTGGTGTTTCGTCTCTGGCGCTTCTGTTCGTTCCAATTTTCTATATTTGGTTTGAAGGATGGGCAGAAAGAAGAGGCGGTAAGTCAGCTATTAAGACAGCCGCTAAGCTGGCGAAACGCGGCATTCCAATGACAGAAAAACTGCGCAACGCTATTTTAAGAAGAGACGGCAAGCTGTTCGATCCGAAGGCAACTGTCAGCGTTACCCCAGACGGTCAAGTGACTATCACAAATTCTCCGGGCTTTAATCCAGCTGCTATTAGAGATGCTGATTACGGTGTTCCAGGAGGAGATGCCGATACGATCGCTCCGACGGCTGAAAAGAAACCCTCAGCAGAGTCGGGAAAGACTGATAAATCTGCAAAAGAGGCAAAATCGCCGGAGGATGCAAAATCTACCGAGCCTGCTTCTTCAACCGTTCAGGAAAACAAGGATAAATCATGAAAGTTAAGTTAATCGCATTGATGTCATTGGCTGGTGTGATTGTGCTGAGCGGCTGCACAGTTGGCCCTGACTATAAGAGACCCTCACTGGACGTTCCTTTTGAGTACAGACAGATCAGCAAAGATGTAGAAGACAACGCACAATGGCTGACCGCCCGCTGGTGGACTCAATATCAGGATCCGGCAATTGATGCCTTGGTCTCGAGCGCCTTTAGAAATAACAGGACGCTGCAGCAGACGATGGCTAATGTGGAAAGAGCCGCTGCTGCGGTTACCGTTGCCCGGGCAGACCTCTTTCCGCAGCTGAATTATCAGGGGGATGCAAATCGTCAGCGCCAAAGTATAAACACTGCGATGGGCGAGGCTTTGCAAGGCAAACCGTTCAGTACAAAAGAAGTATTGGCCAGTGCCTCCTGGGAAATTGATTTATGGGGCAAGATCAGACGTAAGACTGAAAGTGCAACCGCTACTTTGAGATCAATGGAGGCCGCGCACAAGGCAGCTTTATCATCAGTTGTCACTTCGGTTGTAACGACTTACTTGAGTATTTTGACGGTAGATGAGCAGTTGGAGGTTGCAAAGGAGACGGCTCAAAGCTACTACGAAACTTATAAACTCTTTAAAGTTCGTGCACAGCACGGTAATGTCTCTGAAATGGAAGTTGCCCAGGCAAAGAGCCAATGGCAAAGCGCAAAAGTGGAGATTCCGCCTTTACAGCAATCTCGGGTGGAACTGATGAATTCTCTTTCTATCTTGACCGGCGTCGATGTTGCTGACATGCCGAAATTTAAGAGGTTGAGGACACTGAAGGTTCCGACACTCGGAAAAGGTATTCCGAGCAAATTGCTAACGGAACGTCCCGATATAGTTGAGGCCGAAGAAAACCTGAAAGCCGCCAACGCCGATATTGGAGCTGCTAGAGCTTTGTACTTTCCCTCTATCTCTCTGTCCGGCAGCTTAGGCTTCTCTAGTGAAGAGCTTCATGATTTGATTAAAGCTCCATCGAGAGCCTGGACAGTTGGAGGAAGCATCACCGGTCCTATTTTCCATTGGGGCGCAGTCGAGGCTGGGGTTAAGCAAGCCGAGGCTCAGCAAAAGAGTTTAGTGGCCGCCTATCGCTTAGCAGTAGCACAGGCTTTTGCCGATGTAGACAATGCTCTAAGCAAGCGGCAAAAGTCCCTGCAGGAACTTAAGGACAGAACAAATCTGGTTGCAAGTCTGAGAGAATACAAGAGATTGGCAACTGCCCAATACCAAGAAGGCTATACGGGTTACTTTACGGTCTTACAGGCTGAACAGTCTTTGCTTCCCCAACAGCTTCAACTTGCACAAGTACGCGCTAACACATTGAGTTCTATTGCTTCCATTTATCAATCTTTAGGAGGTGGTTGGATTGACTTGGCCTTGCAAGAGGAAAGAAATGCAATAGAGGAGTTGGAAAAAGCAGAACAATTGAAGAAAGAAATCCAAGAGGCCTCTCCGGAAGAGAGAGCCGAAAGCTCTCAGATGTAAAAGCTTCCAGTGCTTATTAGAAGGTCACCCAAGAGGTGGCCTTTTTTAAAGAGAGAAGATACCGGAATTTGGCCGGAAGAAGGCAAAAAAATTCTCCGAGCCGCGCGAGACCCGGAGAGGCAAGATGCGGTTGACCAGGAGTCAAATTAGACATAGGAGGAAAAAACTTTTAACTCACTGCCGTTGTTTTTGCCAAAAAGCTCTTAAGAAGAGCAACAATAAGAAACTACTGCTATGACCTGGACAATGTATTCCGATAAGTGGAGGAGAGAAGATATAAAGTGCAAAAATTGTTAGTTTGGGTTTCAACGATAACTAATTGATAATTAATTAATATTTTATTGATTTTAAAGTTCCTATGTTCAGGGAAAAGCCGTATCCTGCAGAAAAAATGCCTTCTCATTTCATTACAGAGAAGGCATCAAAATATTTACATAGAAGCCGATTCTTTCTTTGATTCGGTCTGCTTTGGGTTAGTCTGCTTTCTATAAGGTTCTTTGTTTGAGACCTTTTGAATTAGACAGCCAGCTTTAACAGAACAGTCCTTGACAAAGAATAAAGCTCTTTTTAATGAGGTTTTCGTTTCTGCAAAGAAGGCATTGGTCTTTGCAGAGAGCATTTTCGTAGTATTGTTGTCATTCAAAGCAGCTTCTTTTCTATCTAGAGTTACGCGGATTTCTTCAAGAGAACGAAGATAATCTTTGTAATTGTCAAGATAGAAGGCTAATGCATGAGAGAAGTTGTTGCCGAGCATGCCGGAGAGGAAGAGTCGGGAAACCTCTTTGTATTCTGATAAGAGGGTTTGAAAACGGACGTAGACAAGTCTTTCCTCCGGAGTCATTTTCTTTAATTGAGTCAAGAAGGCCTGGCGGGCGCAAGGTTGGTAATACCACATATACATGAGATCCAGAGAAATGATGAAACTTTCGATTTCTAAGGAGGGTGCCTTCGCCGCAACCATTCTCACAAAGCTGGCGGGCTTCCTCATGAGCTCCAGAATATCTTTTTCTGGAAAAGAGAGCTCTAAGTGAGTAAAGCAGGAAAATAAAGACCTGACGCCCATCGAAAAGTCGCTGGTTCTTAACCGATAGTTATTTCTTCGGTCGGCAATGCTTTCAATTACGCCGGCCACAGTATCAGAAGCAAACTTCGACACAATAGCCGCCGCGGGAACTAAAATCGCTGCCGCAGGCATTCCGGTTATAACAGGAAGAACCATGGCCAAAATGACGTTATAGACCATGGCAACGGGAATAGCCAATACACTTCTGAATAAGTTTCCTACAACTGCAGTTTTTGGAAAACCGCGGAAAATATTGTGCGACGAAATATATAAGCCGTTTGCCAGCGCAATAATCGAAAATACTAGAAGGGGTGTTTTATCAACAGTAATTCCGAGGATGTGATCCAACAAGATATTTCTGGTGAAACCTTCCAAAAGCACGACGGAGAGCCCCGTATACATTAAAGAATCGCTGATTCTTGACCAATTGATCAATTGCTTCCAATCGATGCGGGCTCCTTTTTGGAAACCTCCTCCTGAGATAATGGCTTGTATGATATTTCTAACTCCGGTGATGCTGAACCAAATCAGAGCACCGAACCAGGCTAATACCCACCAATTTTGTGTAAGCATGAAGGTGAGAAAGGCAGGAAGAAATCCAACGGTCACCTTGCTGATGTTTAGAACAGTGGTATTGGTATATAAGAAAGGGGCCGAACGGGATTCTTTTTTGTCGGTTTTGCTTTCGTTGGCGACAAAGCCGTTTTTAGCTGGTTCAGTTCGTCCACCAAGGGTAATAATATTTCCCCGATCAGAAATAAAAGCATCTGCGTAGGCAGCCTTCCAATCCCGTTTTCTTTTAAGTCCAAATTTTAGCCATCCTAAAGAATGACGAATCCATCTTTGTAAGAATGACTGATGCAGAGGTTCCTCGTAAATATCCGAAAAAGAGAGAGGCACGCTCAGCGGCAATTTAATTGGATTGAGTTTTCCTTTCTTGCCGATGAGTTTTTGAGCGCTTCTAGGAAGCGTCTCCGGTACGGCCAGTCCCATTCCGTACCTTGTACCGAGAGTATTAGTCGAGTCTGTTCCGAATCGACTGCCTAAAGCTTCTTTGCCATAAAAGTTTAAGAGCTTTGGAATGTTCCGAAGAATTTCATTGAGCTTAGCCGACAGTTTTGGATCTGCCTTGACGTCGTTTCTCTTCAGAAGATTCAGGATAATGTACTTTATCTTTAATACATCTTTGTGGTTGATGGCTGACTGAAGATCATTGATTTCTTCCAAATGAGAAAGGCGTCCGTTCATCCAATCTTTGAGATTGAATACCTCTAGATGAGTGATCATCCCTTTGCAGTCCCACAGCAGTTCTAAAACATCTTTTGCTTCTAATGAACTTGTCAGCAAAGTCACTCGAGAATTGGGACGAAGTTTCATCAGCGTTGATAAGAAATCTTCTAACTTGTAATTAAGAAAGTCAGGGCGATCGTCTTCTCCGGGAATCAAAAGACTTGGAATAGTTGGATTCTGCATTGGATGGATCCAACGAAGATAGATTGTCTGTGGTGTCAGAGAATCTAATTTATCTAATTCTTCGAGTAATTGTTTCTTTTCTTCAGGAGATGCCGAGGCGATTTTTTGTTTAATTTCCTCAGCGCGTTCAGCCAAAAGGGGCAGAAGGGTCAAATGGGTAAACTCGGCTAAATGAACAAGTGAATTTTGGGAGCTGCCGACAAAGTTTTCGAATTTTTCTTCATCCAAAGAAAAGGGCGCCAAGCAATATTCTGTGCAGATGGCAGGTGCATGGACTTCATTGAAATGATGAAGCGTTTTAACAACTTGTTTAGAAGCCCATTCTTCAGCTTTACGGCCTTTTTCTAAAAAGGACTGTGTTTTGGGGTCCTTCAAGAACTCCATGACGCTATGAGGACCCGTAAAACCGCGAGGAGTCCAAATGAACTCTACGTATCGGTCATTATGTTTGGCTTTGAGTTTGATGCCGATGCGCACGGTAATTCCCATGATGGAAGCTGCTTCCATCAGTTCATATGCAACATTCGGATCAATAAAGTTGTAATACACTACGGAGAGTCTGCGAATGCCTTTAATTCTGGCATCCATGACCAAATATGTTGGATTTTTTCGGCCTCTTGTTGAAGAGTCATGGACGTGATCATCCAGTGTTTTTTGATTCCATTCTTCCGGCATTTCCAAAAGGAAATATTTAGTCAAGTAGTGCCGAACAATTCTCGGATTACCCGCAGCAGCCTTTTGGAAATCATGAATTAGCTTTAATTGTTCTTCGTCATTTCCGCGTGCTCGAACAAGATCTTTCATGATTTGGATAAGAACGCGGGAGGTGTTAAATTTGAAAGAGGTCTGAGCACTGTAGACCACTTCATTATGCAAGGTTCTTAAAGCAGCCAAACGTTCTCGGGAGCCGTCGTTATTTCCCAATCTCTCCAAAAGATTAATAACCGCTAAAGCCATTCGAACTTCATGGGTATCAACCATATTTTGGATGCCATGAGGGTGAAGAGAAGTAGATAAAACTTCTTTTTCCGCAGACGTGGATAGACCATGGTCTAACACGTCATTAATCATTTTTAAAAGCTCTCTGTCTTTTTTATCGAATTGAATTGAGGAATACATCTGGTTTCTTTCTTATTACATTCCCGCATTGTACCTGAGCGTTTATTTGGATGAGGAGGATAACGGGAATCCCCCTATCAAAACAAAACGTTATGAAAAAAAGGCTCTTCCTCGGATTAGAGAGACATCTCAAATCTACTGCCAAATGTCATAATCGTGACTAAACTATTAGAAAGATTTTTCACACTCCGAAATTTTTATACTGAAAATAAGTTAGTTGTTTTCCATAAGTATTAATATTGAAACAGTCAGATAAGAATTATTTAAGTTTGTTTTCTTTATCTGGCTTCATTCAAAAAATACCTTCCAAACCTAAGGAGAAACTTTGATGAGAAAAGTTTTACTCAAGGCAGTTGTCGCATGCACCACCATTGCTCTTTGCGGAGCCGTATACGCTGCTGAATACACACTGAAATTCGGTCATACAGGTGCTCCAAACCATCATTATCAGGATATCGCTACTAAGTTCGCTGACAGAGTATCTGAACTGACAAATGGTGAAGTGGTCATTCAAGTTTTCCCATCCGACCAGCTTGGCAAACAACTTGAAATCACCGAGGGAGTCATGCTTGGTACACATGATCTGTGCCAGACTTCCGACACTATTCTTTCAAACTGGATTCCTGAGTTTGGCATCGGCAACCTTCCGTTCATCTTCAATGATAACAACGATTACCGTAAAGTATTTGACGGTCCAGTCGGTGAAAAGTTTGCTAAATTGGTTGAACCTCATGGAGCTGTTGTTATCGGTTGGTGGGAAAACGGCATGCGTCACTTGACCAACAACAAACGCGAAGTTAAGACACCACAAGATATTAAAGGTATGAGCATCCGGGTGCCGGAAGGTGAAATCTTCGTTGATACGTTTAAAGCACTCGGAGCCAATCCGACAGTCGTAGCTTTCGGAGAACTTTATTCTGCTCTGCAGTTAAAGACAGTTGACGGTCAGGAAAATCCGCCAGCTCACGTTGTTACTCAAAAATTCTATGAAGTTCAGAAATATCTGACCAGAACCGGCCACATCCATATGTCTTCTCCGATCCTGATGAATAAGGCACTCCTCGAAAGCATGCCGAAGAAATACCAAGATGCTATTTTGCAGGCAGGCAAGGAAATGGGACCGATTCATACCAAGATGGTAGATGACCTCGAAAAAACTCAGTGGAAAGAAATTGCTGACACCGGTATGAAAATTACGGACATCGATAAAGCACCTTTCCGTGAAGCAGTTAAACCGGTTATCGAAAAATACAAACAAAAACTCGACCCTAAACTTATTGAAGAAGTTCAAGCTGTTGTCGCTGGTAAATAGTAGTTGACATAAGGTCGTCTTCGGACGGCCTTTTTTCAAATAAAAATATCAGCTCTTTCCTTTTTCTAACCCTTTACAAGGAGAGATTTATATGTCACGTATCTTGCGTTTGCTAAATACTGTGATCATGGGATTCTCCGGAATAATGCTGGCCATAATGACCACATTAGTTCTTTTACAGGTCATCTGGCGTTACGTGCTGGAAAGCCCATTCCCTCAAAGCCAGGAATTAGCCATATATGCTATGGTCTACGTAGTGATGTTTGGAAGCACCATCGCTGTCTACAAAAAATCTCATATCGCTGTCAATCTTTTGGTGGAAAAATTACCCGACAGTATTTCTTTTTGGGTAAAGATGCTCGCATATGCAATCATTATCTACTTTTTCTACCTTTTAATTACTCAAGGTTGGGCGTTAAGCTTGCGCTCCATGCGCCAGAGTTCTCCGACCACCGATATTCCGGTCGGCTACATAGTAGCTAGTATCCCGATATCTTCTGCCATCTCTCTTGTCTACATCTTGGAACAGGTGTACCTGGATATCCGGAAGAAATTAGGTTTCCCCACATCGGATGAAGAGGTGTAATCATGGTTGTTATTTTGTTTTGCGCTTTCGCCGTAATGGTCCTTATTGGTGTTCCAATCGCTATCGCTTTAGGAACCGCTTCTGTAACGGCAGTGCTTATGGGCAGTCATATGCCTTTAATTCTGTTGCCGCAAAAACTATATAACGGTATTAACTCTTTCCCGTTCATGGCAATTCCTCTATTTTTGTTAGCAGGAAATATCATGGCTGAAGCCAAGATTTCCGATAAGCTGGTTGGACTGGCCTCGTTAATGGTAGGTAAGTATCCAGGCGGTTTAGCTCAAGTGGCCACAGGTGCTTCCGCATTTTTCGGTGCGATTTCCGGCTCTGCTCCAGCAACAACCGCGGCTATCGGTTCCATACTTATTCCCTCCATGGAAAAAAGAAAATACCCGCCGGCATTTGCGGCAAGTGTTGTCGCAGCTTCGGGTGCACTTGGCTTAATCATTCCGCCTTCTCTCACCATGGTTGTTTACGGAGTACTCTCCGGAGCTTCTATTGGTGCATTGTTCATGTGTGGAATTGTGCCAGGCATTATCATCAGCATGATGTTGTTTGTAGTCAATTACTGGAACGCGAAACGATATGGACTGGTATGCGAGCCACCAGTAGCAGCTGATGAAAGAAAGAAAATCATATTTGACTCTCTACTGGCACTGTTTATGCCGTTTTTGATCCTCGGCGGCATATACTCAGGTGTATTTACCGCTACAGAATCTGCGGCGGTAGCATGTTTCTACGGTCTTCTTATCGGTTTTTGCGTATACAGAACACTCTCATGGAAAGGCCTCTACAACATTCTTATAAACACTGCTGAGAGTGCTGCTCTCATCATGTTCTTAATGGGAACGGCTAATTTCTTTGGTTTTGTGATTACTTATGAACGTTTGCCTCAGTTGCTGGCCGCCAGTATCCAAAGTATGACTAATAACATAACCGTAGTTATGTTTATCGTCCTTATCATGTTGCTGGTGCTAGGTACCTTCTTAGACAACGTAGCTGCACTTGTTCTATTTGTACCGACAATGATGGGTGTTGTTAATGCTTTGCACATGGATATAGTCTATTTCGGTGTGTTTACCATTATCGCCTTGTCTGTTGGCCAATTCACTCCACCAGTGGGTTTGAATCTTTTTATAGCATCTAACATTGCGAAGGTTAAGTTTGAGTCGGTAGTTTCTAAAACACTGCCGTATTTGCTTGGCTACTTGGTAATCTTAATACTCTTTATCTTCGTGCCGGGTTTGTTAACCATTTTCGCCTAAGCCTTCAAAACCAATAGGCGTTTAATCGTCTATTGGTTTTAACCCAACTTCAGATTCTCTTTGCAAAAATAAACGTTTGAATGTAATTTTCGTTCCATAAGCTCTAGATCCCAATATGTCCCAAAAGAAAAAAGTAATTGTGTTTACTACCGGCGGCACTATCGCCATGAAGTATGATGAGAACGTCGGTGGTCTTGTTCCAGCGGTTAGCGGCACTGATTTAGCAGCCGCAGTTCCGGGTTTAGATAAACTAGCATCCATCGAAGTCAGAGAGTTTTCCAATCATGCGAGTTGCGAAATGACTCCTGAAAAAATGTTCAATCTCTCCCATATGATTGAAAAAGCTTTGAAAGAAGAAGATGTGGCCGGTGCAGTGGTGACCCACGGCACTGACACTGTCGAAGAAACTGCGTACATGCTAGATCTACTCCACAAGAGCGAGAAACCGATTGTTCTAACAGCTGCTATGCGAGGAGCTTCTGACACGAGTCCAGACGGGCCAGCCAATATCTACTGTGCAGTAAAAACTGCAGCCAGTTCTGAAGCCAAGAATATAGGAGTATTGGTGCTTCTAAATGAAATGATCCATGCTGCTGCACAGGTAAGGAAGACGCATTCTGCAAATCCTGCAACTTTTGATTCTCCGTGGTGGGGGCCTCTTGGATACTGTGATGTTGATAGAGTGGTGATCAGAAGAGCTCCACTTAATCGACAAACTTTTTCACCTGAAAAACTTACTGCTAAAGTTGACATTATTCCCGCTGAAACGGGCAGCGACCGTAGTTATATAGATTTCGCAGTCTCTCAAGGTTGCAATGGAATCATCGTTGAAGGTTTCGGCCGAGGCAACATTCCTTCTGACATGGAAGAAGGGATTAAAAATGCTGTGGACAAAGGTGTCGTAGTTGTTATTACTACCCGGACATCTGGAGGCAGACCATTTCCGGTCTATGCCTACCCGGGCTCCGTCACAGATAGTATTAGAAACGGTGCTATTTGCGGAGGAGAGTTATCTTCTGCAAAAACTCGCTTGAAATTGATGGTCGCTCTTTCAGAAAAACCTGAACTTGCTCAAAACAAAGAAGCTTTAACAAAAATATTAGATGAATGAGAGCGTCGGCAGTCATGCGTCTAAGACTCTGATAAAACTTTCGTTTCTTTAGACGCGTGAGTTCGAAATCATGTTCCTGTTTCAACTCTTTAATGAAGAGAGTTCAAAAAGCTTATGAGGCGTCAGGCTGAAATTCTCGGAGGTATTTGCACCAACACATGAATATGAGCAATCTCTTATTCAATTCTGAGAACCTTTTGATTCTGCAAGGAACGCTTGTGTCTATAGGAAGCAAGGCGATAGAAGTCTTCTTCGATAATTTTTGAGAGTCTCAAATGCGCCGTGTGGCTTTTTAGAAAGGTTTGGTGAAATAACAAGTTTGCTAGGCAGCTATTCAGGAAAAACCAAAAAAAAGGAGGATCGAGAACAAGCCCGATCCTCACAGCGTTTTTTTAAAGAAGTATTGAATTATTTAGTTATTATTTTCTTTTGAGAGAAGCTGTGATTGCATCAGCTGCCTCAACCCCAGAGATTATGGCCCAAGAATTCATCATTGCTGTCATAGAGTCAGCACCATTAGCACCGCCGACAACACATCCTGCACCGTAGAGACCAGGAATCGGTTTGCCGTTCTTTCCAATGATCTGCATCTTGGCGTTTGCTTTAAGACCGCCTAGAGTGGTTGCAAAACGTGGTTTTTGTTCAACAATGTAGAACGGAGCCTTGATTAATTCTTTTGGATCCTTACGGCCGAATTGTGTATCCTTGCCGTTTTCAGCCATCTTGTTCCATTCTGCAACAGTAGCTTCTAAGTTCTTTGCATTGATACCCATAACTTCAGCAGCTTTTGCCAAAGAATCGGATTCAACCATCACAGGTTTACCATTGTTTTCGATCTTGAGCCACTTACGAAGTTCCGCTTCATCTGGGACCAGCTTGTCTTCTAAGCTCTTAGCAAGGTAACGCTTGTAGCCGGCAGCATCCATTACTAAGTACATAATCTTGTCTTTTTGAGCGACAGTAATATCAGTTAATTCGCCCAATGAAGCTCTCTCGTTAATGATACGTTTGCCGTCGCTGTTGACATAAATAGCGCCGGTATCATTAATTGTGGCTGTGGAGCTGGCTGTAGCGGCGAGACCGTGGTTCGGATTTGTTTCTACGCCTTGCGGGTAGACTTTGACAAGATCCATATTGATGTTTTGAGCACCAATCTTACGGGCCATTTCGTAGCCTTGGCCGGCATCGCTGTCTAAGCCATAGAAGAGGAAGCCTTTCAAGGAAGCCGGAAGCATCTTGGTATTGGCACCGAAACCGCCGGAAGCGAGAATAGTGTCTTTAGCTAAAATCTTGATTTCATCGCCGGCAGCGTTAACGGCTTCTACACCGCGAACGCGATTATTCTTATAAATAAGCTTTGTAGCTTTTGTTTCCATCAAAATCTTGCCGCCGTGATCAGTCAAAATAGCAGCCATTGTCTTGATGAAGTTTGGAGAGCGTCCTTGTACCCCGAGTTGTCTTTCAGCGGAGTGATCCGGATATTGTGTTGCGGCAGGACCGTAAGGAATCTTTAGATCATCGATGAGCCAGTCAACTACACCGCCAACCTTATGAGTAACCATATTGACGAGGACAGGATCATTCTTGTTCTTACCGACTCTCATAATGTCTTTATAAGCCAATTCAGGAGAGTCCTTGGTTTCTTTCATGACTTCTCTCTGATAGCGGGAGCCGGTAGCGATAAGGGTGCCGGCATTCAAAATTGTGTCGCCGCCGAGAGTAGGCATTTTTTCGATAAGAATTGTCGGCAGACCATTCAATTGTGCACGAACGGCTGCAGCCATACCTGAAGCACCGGAACCAACCACAACAACATCGGTCTTGTAGGTTACTTCCATGCCGCTGGGCTGTTTTTTAATGGGTTTCTTGTAGTAATCAGAGGGTTGACCTCCAGCAGCTTTGACAGCATTTGTGGCTGCAGCTTGAATAGCCATACTTGTTAATGTGGCGCCGGATACGTTATCGACTCTGAGGGACTGTCTTTTAACGATTTCTGCTGGAACTCTTTCCATAGCAGCATCGGAAACCATGGCAGTTTCACCGCTCTTTAAAACTTTAACAGAAGCGATTTTACTGTCTTTGATCACAACCTGAACTGTCAAAGGGCCGTTTTTGCCGTTTGCAGTCCCTTCATAGGTGCCGTCTTTTGCGGCAGCCTGAACTGTTGCTGCTAATGCAAAGGAAACAGCAGTTGCAATCAATAACTTTGTGGGTCTCATGTTTTCTCCTGATGGGTTTAAAACGTGTCCAATTGTAAACATGTATGACCTTGTTACTATTAGTAGAAATCCTTAGCTGTAGAAAATAGGAGGCTTTATTCTCAAATTCTGCGCTTTGAAGATCAATGAGAACTTTAAGTGAATATGATCGGACCAGGAGGCTGTTAAATGAATTTCATCAAAAAAACATGGGGTTGGCTGTTCTTAATTTTGGCTGCCGGCACCTTTTTATTTTGTTATTTCGGAAGCCCGTATTGGGCTGTCTACTCCATAAAGCAAGCCATCGATGACAAGAATCAAGAGGTTCTTGTCTCTTACATTGATTTCAATGCTCTCAGAACAAACTTGAAAAATCAGATGACGAATCAAGTTGAAATGAAGTTTGAAGAAAAGAAACAGAAGCCGCTGAACCAAGTTCTTCAGGCTTTATCCTATGCAGCGGTTGATAAGTTGGTTGATCAATATGTTTCTCCGCAAGGTATTAGCGAGTTATTCTCCGGTGCCGAAAAAATAAAATCTATGAAGAAAGAAATCGCCTCTGCTGTGAACTCGGAAAATATCCAATCTCCAGCAGACAAAGAGACAAAATCTTCTGCGAAAGATTCTTGGTCTTTGAATTACGGCGATAATCCGAATCAATTTTTTGCGGTAATCAAACCGACTCAAAAAGACAAAGATAGAATTGTGGTTTCTATGATTAGGGAAGGATTTTTCAGCTGGAAAGTGAATAATATCCTCCTGCCATTCAAATTAAATTAACTCAAGCTATGCCATTTTTGTTTGCACAAAACGTTGTTCCTGCCGTTCCTGTTTGGGGAGAAAAGGATATTTATTTCCCAATTAACCGGGTTTATTGCATTGGAGCCAATTACTGGGATCATGTAAAAGAGGTCGGAAGCGAGGGCCGTGAAAGACCATTCTTTTTTGCTAAACCAGCCGATGCAGTCCAAGTTTGTAGGGAAGGGCGGTCTGTTGAAATTCCCTATGCAAGAAATACCGAAAACCTTTGTTTAGAAGTTGAATTGGTCATTGCAATAGGCCAGAATGCTCCGGAAGCCGGTGAGATTCCAGTCGAGATGGCCGATAACTATATTTTCGGTTATGGGGCCGGAATCGACTTCACAAAAAGAGATTGGCAAAACATTCTTAGAGATAATCGACAGCCTTGGGAATTAGCCAAAGGTTTTGATGCTTCTGCAGTTATTAGCGAAATCCGCGATAAGAATAGAATGCCGGACATGGATGCGGCTGTTCTTTGGCTTTACGTCAACAATCAGGAGCGCCAGCGTGGAAACACAAAAGATATGATCTGGAAGATTCCAGAAATTATTAATGAACTCTCTAAGAATTTCCGTCTCATGGCTGGAGATCTTATTTATACCGGTTCGCCCAAAGGAAGCGGCCCTATCCATGCCGGCCAGTCTTTCGAAGGAGGAGTCAACGGGGTTGGCAGCTTTAAGGGCCTTATCACTCCAAGGCCTTAAGCTACCGGTGTAACTTTAACTTGAATTTGATCCGGCTTTAAACCTTTGCCCGTCGGATCAAGTTCAATGGTCTCCTTTTTAGGGAGAATCGGGCCTCCATCGATTAATCCGGGCTGCTGCATCAAAGCAGCAATTGCCGTTCCCAATTCAGCAACGGCACCAGCATAAAAGTAGCTGCTGTTGTATCTCAGAACCGAGGTAAAGTTTCTGGTTCCCACGCGGTAAAGTTTCTTTGAAACATTAGAGCCGTCCGGATAGAATGGAAAATCCACGATAAAGACAGGCAGATCAGCGGGTTCTTTCTTTACTGTAGGAGAGGGGTTTACTCCATTATTCTGAAGTGTCTGCCAGCGGAATTTAGCGGTTGTTCCGCCGCCGAACTTTCTTGCGTTTTCTTCCGAAATATCTGCTTCCAATACCATTGGAGCCCCTTCAATCCAGCCGTGTTTAGAAAGATAATTAGCAATGGAACCAATGGTATCAGCAGCTGAAGTGTTGATGTCAATTTTCCCGTCACCGTCGAAATCCACGCCGAATCTCTTAATAGAGGAGGGCATAAATTGCGGCAGCCCTACAGCGCCTGCATAAGAACCCAATACATCGTTAGGATGGTACTGATTCTTATTGATGAATACCAAATACTCTTCTAGTTCTTTCTTAAAGAAGTCTGCTCTGCGCTTATAGTCAAAGCTGAGCGTTACCAAAGAGTCAAGGACCTTCCAAGAGCCGGTATTTTCTCCGTATCGAGTTTCGACGCCGATAATGCCTACGATGACCGCAGGATCCACACCGAACTCTTTTCTGGCACGCTCCAAGGTTTCTTGGTTATCTCTCCAGAAACGAGCTCCTAGGTTCAACCTGTCGCGCCCGAGAAAGATTGATCTGTATTTTTCCCAATCGCGGCGAGAATCTCTTGTACCTGGTTTTGATTTTTTGGGAGTCATCAGCCGCTCAATTCGAGGCTGATATGTTGCCTTATCAAGGATCTCAGCTACCCATTCGCTATCCAATCCTCTTCTGCGGCTGACATCTGCAATAAATTTTTTAACGTCAGGACGCTCGCTGTAGCGCATTGCTTTCTCAGCGGATGTAGAAGACATGGACTGCGCCAGAGCCAAACCTGAAAACACAGATAGAGAGGCAATTCCAGCTAATAGTAATGGGCGTCTGTACATAAAATTTTTACCTCCGATTACTCTAGCCTAAATCATTCTTGCTCAGCAGACAATAAATCAAATAGACGATGAGATGGTGACACAACGGCGATTATAGTCGTTATAACCGGTATATCACCGTAGAAACCTCTAAATAGTGTTCCGTAATATTACCTGTCTTGAGATATTGGACGTCACGACGGATCTTGATAAAATTATTGAAAAGTAAAAGAAGATAACATCTATGGCTACAACTGCATTTTTTACCCACGAGGCTTTTTTAAAGCACAAAATGGGAGACATGAATCCTGAATCTCCCGCTCGGTTGGAAAAAATCAACGAGCTGATGTTTGCTTCCGGAGCTGATGAACATATTGAAAAACACACGGCAGTTAGGGTGTCCTTGTCCGATATGTTATCTGCTCACGATCCTGACTATATCCAATATCTTTCTCGTATGTCCCCCCAGGAAGGCGTTACTGTTATCAACGAAGATACAGCAATGAATCCTTATACCTGGGAAGCTGCACAATTTGCAGCTGGCGCAGCTTGTGCAGCTGTTGACGGTGTGATCGAAGGAAGATTTCAAAGAGCATTTTGTGCAGTTCGGCCTCCAGGGCACCATGCTCATCGTGATCACTCTGGGGGTTTCTGCTTCTTAAATAATATTGCAATTGCTGCTCTGCATGCATTAGGTGTTTTTCATCTGAAAAGGGTGGCAATTGTCGACTTTGACGTACACCATGGCGATGGAACCTCGGACATATTAGGAGGGAGAGAAGATGTCCTGATTTTGGACGGTTTCCAAAACGCTTTGTATCCATACGCTCATCTTCACCATTGTCCCTCCAATGCCATTTATTCACCGTTCGAAGAGGGAACGGAAGGCGAAGCTCTTCGCAGGACGATGGATGAGGTGTGGATGCCTGCGTTAATCGAGTACAAGCCGGAACTCATTTTAGTCTCTGCAGGTTTTGATGCTCATCGCGAGGAAGACCAGGCACAACTGCTGATGATAGAAAAAGATTATGCTTTTTTGGGACGCCGATTGGTTAACGCAATGGAAGCAATTCCTGGATGCAAAGGAGTCGTGGCTTGCTTAGAAGGCGGCTACTCGATGTCGTCTCTGTCAAGAAGCTGTATATCATTTGTTTGGCAGTTGGCTTCGTAAACTACCGCAGGCTGAAGCCCGCGGAATTCCGGGACCTTTCGTTAAATTCGATAATCTGATTTATAGTCGGACTCAACTCTTTGATTTTCTTAACGCAGTAACAGTTTGTGTGCTCAAAAAGTTATCTCCTATTGCCAAAACGCTCCTTATCGTTTAAAAATTCATTAGTGAAAACACTTAGGAGTTTCATTCCAAGATGGCTAGCTTTGACATCATTTCTGACATTCATCTAGATCACTTAACCGGTACCGGGGATAAAGGGCTTGAGTTTATTGATTCTATATTTCAGAATCCCACAGCTCCCAATTTACTAATTGGAGGAGACATAGGTTTTCAGAGCGACTTTTATTCCTCGTATTTCTTTGATCAAGTTAAAAACAAATACGACCAAGTTGTTTGTGTTCTTGGAAATCATGACTATTGGGGCTTTGATCTAAATACAGAGTCTCCTTTGCAGTATTGGTCGGAAAGATATAAGGCACCTAATATTAAGTTTTTAAGTTTGAGCGAGCCTAACGAAATCCAGATTGATGACACTGTTGTTATCGGCGGGACATTGTGGTCGGATCTTGATCCGGTTTTTGAAGTTGTCATAGAGGCGATGCTTAATGATTTCAAAGCGATAAAGAAATTTTCTTTAGAACAGTACAAAGCTCGGTATGCTCTTGAGTTGGAGAACTTGAAGAAACAAGTTGAGAAATTTAAGGAACAAAAAACATTGGTCTTGACTCATCATGCGCCAACGTTCGAAACAACATTACGTTGGTCTGACAGTCCCATTAAAAGTTGTTTTTGTACTTCGCTGGAGGACATAATCCTAGATAATCCTCAAATAAAGGCATGGGTATTCGGACATTGCCACGAATCCGATGTCATTCATATTGGTCAGGCAAAAGTCTTAGAGCATTCTTTTGGTTACTACAACGAGAAAAATAAGACTTTCAAGCCGCTGCTGCTGGAGATCTAAAAAAACTCCAACCATTTTCAGATTGGAGTTCTTAAGGTCTTATGCTGGCAACAAAGCCAGCATTAAGTTCGATTAGCTCAAACCGACAAATTTACCATTGACAACGTCAATAGAGTAGGCTGCGGGCTTTTTCGGCAATCCCGGCATTCTCATAATTGCACCGGTTGTCACCACGATAAAACCTGCTCCAGCATTAAGGATTAATCTTTGAACTGGAAGGGTAAAATCTTTCGGGGCTCCTTTCCAACCCGGCTCATGAGAAAGAGAGAATGGAGTTTTGGCAATACAGATCGGAAGATTGCTGAAACCCAAGGCATCGATTTTAGCTAGATCTTTCTGAGCGGCCGGGGAGAATTCAACGTCTTTGCCGCCGTAAACTTTAGAATTAACCTCTTGAATCTTTTCAAGGATGCTCTGGTCAAGGTTATAAGCAAAGTGAAGAGGTTCAGAACCTTCTTTTACGGCTTCTATAAGTTCCTTAGCAACTTCAATTGCGCCTTCACCGCCTTTAGCAAAACCGTCACTAACTGCAAATCTTGCGCCTAAAGCTCTGCATTCCGCGCGGACAACTTCAATTTCATCTTCCGGATCACCGAAGAAGTGGTTAAGAGAGACAACCACTTGCTGGCCGAAGTTATGTAGATTTTTAATGTGTGCTCTGAGGTTGGGAAGTCCGGCTTTTAATGCATCCATGTTGGGTTTGCCGATTTCCGGAAGGGCGACCCCGCCATGCCATTTTAAGGCCTTCAAAGAAGTTACAAGGACTGTAGCGGCAGGTTGAAGACCGGTTAAACGGCATTTGATGTCATAGAATTTTTCAGCACCTAAATCGCTGCCGAAACCAGCTTCTGTAATGGCCCAGTCAGCAAGTTTGAGAGCAGCTCGAGTTGCAGCTACTGAGTTGCAGCCGTGAGCAATATTGGCAAATGGGCCACCGTGAACGAATGCCGGAACGCCTTCTAACGTCTGGACAAGATTAGGAAGCATGGCGTCTTTTAATAAAGCCATCAAAGCACCGGTAGCGCCTAATTCTCCGCAAGTGAAAGCAGAACCGTCTTTCTTGATGCCGACAACAAGGCGATCAAGTCGAGCGCGAAGGTCGGCCTCTCCGTCGGCTAAACAAATAATAGCCATCAATTCGCTTGCGGCAGTAATATCAAACCCTGTCTGTGCAGGAGTGCCGTTTGCTAAGCCGCCAAGCCCGGTCACAATGTCTCTCAAGGAACGATCATTGACGTCAAGAACTCTTCTCCAGGTAACTTCTTTAAGCTCAACCTGACCTTGATGTTTGGCATTGTCTATTAAAGCAGCTAAAAGATTGTTTGCCGCAGTGATAGCGTGGAAATCTCCGGTAAAGTGAAGGTTGATGGATTCCATTGGAACAACTTGAGAGTATCCGCCTCCGGCAGCTCCGCCTTTCATCCCGAAAGATGGTCCCAGGGATGGCTCTCTCAGTGCTAAGCAGGCGCTTTCTCCCAATTTTTGGAGGGCCTGAGCCAACGCGATAGAAGTAGTTGTCTTTCCGGATCCGGCTGGCATTCCGGAGGTTGCGGTGACAAGAATCAATTTTCCTTTGGGGTTGGAGGTATCGATCTCTACTTTTGCTTTGTCACGGCCGTAGGAAATAAATTCTTCTTCTTTCAGGCCAATCTTCTTAGCTAATTGATCAATCGGGATAAGTGTTGCTTGTTGAGCTATTTCAATATCTGTGAGCATTGAACAGTTCCTTGAAGAATCATTGTGGGTAGTGCGTGATTTTAGCTTACATGGCATAGGTTTTTGAAAATCTTGAGTTATTCGCCTATGCCTCATGGTTAACTATTACTATTTCATGCAATAGCATGACTATGAACTTTTCAAACACGCCACCAAAAATAATTACTTATTTTTCTTATCTTTTTCTTTTCCAAGGAGTACTTTGACTCCATGGGTAAACTCAAACATCAGACTTCCTACCTGAAAGTCCATAGCGACTTGGTGGCGATGGGAGTTGAGAGTATTAGGATTTGGTTCATCCGCATCCGGTCCAAAAAGTTTATACATTAGCAATGTGCTGAGGCCGCTGACAATTTGACGGGCATCCTCCGGATTCTTATCGACTTCAGTACAAATTAAATCCCAGTATTCTTCATAAGTTGGCTTTAATGCCGCTGAGACATTTTTATTGACAAACGCGGCAATGAGTTCTTCGTTAGGCTGCCCCTTTTCCTTAGCGGTTAAATTCCGCAGAGATTCTGTGAAGCATGCGGCGGCAAAAGGTGCGTATTGTTTTGAGAATTCAGCTAATCTTTTCTTTTTTCCAAAGAAGAACGGGACATAAAAGTCTGAAGCTTTTAGGAAAGCCTTATACCTAGATTTAAAGAAATGGTCATAGACTCTTTGGACCGCGTTGATTTCTTGTTGAGTTGTCATGATCAGAAGCCTTTGTGAAATTTGTTCAGATTGTATTGGATCAGGCACGACTGTTTGGATATTTTCGAAGGAAACTTAATCAGTTTATCGGAAAAGAAAACCAAAGTCTTTCTCAAAACACAGATGTCAGAAGAGCTAAAAGCTATTCAATAAACTTGTACAAATCAAAGTAACAATTACCTTGGATTCAGATGAAGTGCATGGATAAGTCACTTTGATCCGTTGGGAAATTTTCAGAAAGATTTGGCTAGTGGTATTCACGATTGAAAGCGCTGATTGGCCTATATCCATCCATTAAAGATCTGACTCTGGTTGTTGTTGCCAAACTGCTGCCGGAGGCTGTCAAGCAAATACACAGCAATGGCCGGCTGTCTAAACGTCGCTTCATTGGCAATCGTGCAGATTTTGATTGTAATTGTCGGGAGATCGATCCAAAAAGTGAGTGCAGTCCGAGATTGACCTTTTTTGCCGAAAGGACTCAAAAATCAAAACAACAAGGAAGTCCCGTAGGCTAGAACGGCGTATCTGACAAATTTGCCGATCAGAATCAAAATACTTGTTAATATCCAATTCACTCTTAACCAGCCAGCGGCAAGAGGAAATGCATCGCCGATAATTGGAACCCAAGTAAAGAGCAGGCAGATAGGGCCCCATTTTTTGAAGAGAGCGATTTTCTTAACGTCAACTTTGTTAGGAATAAGAAGCCCGATTAAATAGGTTATAAGGGCTCCTAGAGTATTCCCAGCAGTTGCGACAAGAACAATATCCCACAGTTTCTCTTTCCATTCCGTTATCCCCCAAACCAGCAAAGCTTCGCTTCCGCCGGGAAGAAGAGTGGAGGATATAAAAGCACTTGTAAAAAGTGAAATAAGAAAGGAAGCGAAGGACATTTCCAGTGTCAAAGAAAAAAAACGAGTCAATTTTAACTGTATAGCCTCCTTTTGTTTTGAATCAGAACGTTAAGGAGAATTGACTTGGAGACAATGACTCACCAAAATCCGCAAATCGGCCTTTTGCGGGCAGGTTGACACAGTATTCGCTTGTATAATTTCTCGAGATTTTTTGCACAGGAAAGAAAAATGAAAATCTTAGTACCTGTAAAAAGAGTAGTGGATGCCAATATCAAGGTAAAAGTTACTCCTGAAGGAACCATCGAAACAGCTTCTTTAAAAAAAGCAATGAATCCTTTTGATGAAATTGCACTTGAGCAAGCTGTTCAAATGAAAGAGAAGGGCGCAGCTAAGGAAGTCATCGCTGTCTCTATCGGGAAATCAGACAGCACCGAAACCTTAAAAGTTGCTTTAGCAATGGGGGCTGATCGGGCGATTCTTATTGAAACCGATGACGTTATCGAGCCTTTAGGCGTTGCTAAGTTGTTGAAAGTCCTTGTCGAGAAGGAAAATCCACAACTGGTCATTACCGGGAAGCAGGGAGTTGACACCGATGCTAATCAGGTTGGGCAAATGCTTTCTGCCTTATGCGGCTGGCCTCAGGCTACCCATGCTTCATCCTTGGAGGTAGTGGGAGATAAGGCCAAAGTTACAGTTGAAGTTGATGGAGGATTAGAAATGCTGGAGTTATCTCTTCCAGCCGTCGTTACCTCTGATTTAAGATTAAGCGCACCGCGTTACGTGACTTTGCCGATGATGATGAAGGCTAAGAAAAAGCCTCAAGAAATTATCAAAGCAGATACTCTTGGAGTAAATCTCTCAAAACATGTCGAACTTTTAACTATTGAAGCTCCCGAAGCTCGAAAGGTTGGCGTCATGCTTTCCAGCGTGGATGAGCTCATCGATAGACTTAAAAATGAAGCTAAAGTTTTATAAGGAAGCAGAAAATGGCAGTTTTAATAATAGGAGATAACAACGGAGTTACTTTAAGTCCGTCAACAGCCAATTTGGCAGCAGCCGCTTCTGCAATTTCTTCCGATGTCGATGTTTTAGTAATGGCCGACAGTGGAGAAGCCATTGCAGCTCAAGCGGCAAAAATAAGCGGTATCAGAAAAGTATTACTCGCAGAAGGTCCTCAATTCAAAAATCTTTTGGCAGAAAATGTCTCTGCGCAAGTTTTGAAAGTTGCAAAGGATTATTCACATATTCTTTTTCCTGCTGATTCTTTTGGTAAGGCAGCTTCTCCGAGAGTGGCTGCGCTGCTGGACGTTGCTCAGATTTCTGAAATCGTAAAAGTCGTTTCTGAAGACACTTTTAAGAGGCCAATTTATGCCGGCGCAGCAATTGCAACCGTTAAAAGCTTGGACCCTGTAAAAGTATTAACCGTTCGTCTTACGGCTTTTGACCCAGTCGGTCAAGAAGGCTCTGCGGTTATCGAAAAGATTGAAGCAGTTTCCGGCACAGATAAAGTTGTTTTCTTAGGAAGCGAAAAAGTTGAGAGCAACAGACCTGACCTTCAGTCAGCCAAGATAGTTATCGCTGGCGGACGAGGGCTGGCTAACGAAGCTGAATTTGCAGAAATGGAACAACTTGCCGATAAACTTAAAGCTGCAGTCGGTACTACTCGTGCAGTTGTGGACGCCGGAATGGCTCCTAACGATTGGCAGATTGGACAGACCGGTAAGATTATCGCGCCTGATTTGTACATTGGGTTAGGTATATCGGGGGCAATCCAACATATCGCAGGCATTAAAGATGCCAAGGTGATTGTGGCAGTAAATAAAGATCCAGAGGCCCCGATCTTTGAGGTAGCCGATTATGGTCTAACAGCAGACGCTATGGATGTTATCCGTCAGCTGCAAACAAAATTGTAATAATCATCAGGCTTTACTACTTTAACCGTTTGTTTGGTTGGTAAAAATCAGATAAAATCACGGGTTTTAACGTGATGTGCAGAACTCTTTATGCGCAAGCATGAGGAAGGACAGCACAAAAAATCGGGCAGGAATAGCTCAAAAGCTATTGTTGCTCGATGTGGCATAGTGAACATGCCCGACATTATCCGCAGCCTTAAAACTGCGGATAATGTCTGAAAACGAAGGTAAATCTTCGAGAAACACTGTATGAAAGTGCAATGTAGTTCACAAGGGAAAGCCCTTTAGTTTTGAGCGTATTTACACTAAACCTAGTATATTTTTAGAGGTATTTAAACATGGTCGTTATTCGTCTGGCTCGTGGCGGCTCCAAGAAGCGCCCCTTCTACAATATCGTCGCGACCGACTCCCGCAATCCACGCGATGGTCGCTTCAATGAACGTATCGGTTTCTACAATCCTGTAGCTTCCGGTCAGGCTGTTCGCTTATCTATCAATGAAGCCAACCTCAACAAGTGGATCGCCAACGGCGCCAAAATGAGCGAAACTGTTTCTCGTCTTTACAAAGAATTCAAGAAAACAGCTGCTCCTGCCGCTTAATTAAAGTTTTAAAAACTAATTAAGTCGTGGAAGACAAAAAGAATTCCGCTGCTGAGCCCATAGCGCTCGGTGCATTATGTGGTGCATACGGATTGAAAGGTTGGGTGCGAGTCCTACCTTTTCAAGACGGCGATGCTTTGCTGGATTCTAAAAATTGGTTTCATTTAACCCGCGGCGGTGAGCCTAAACCCATGATCATGGAAAGTGCCAAGTTTCATGGAAAAGGGATTGTCGCGAAGTTAAAAGGAATCGACTCTCCGGAGGATGCAGCTGCTTTAAAAGGAGCTGTCGGTCTTCTTCGAGAGGATTTCCCAGATTTGGGTGAAGATGAGGTTTACTGGGTCGATATTATCGGAGCTAAGGTAGTTAATACTAAAGGCGAAGAGATTGGCACGGTTAAATCTATAACCGACAACGGCGCTCATGATGTTCTAGAAATAAATGGAGTCAAAGGGAAGTTGATTTTGATCCCATTAGTTCCTGAATATGTTGAGCTCGTTGATATGGAAAAGAAAGAAGTTACGGTTGATTGGTCTCTCGATTGGGATTAATTGATTTATGAGAGTTGACGCTGTCACACTTTTTGAGCCTATGTTCTCGGCAATAACTGAGAACGGAATTACTTCCAGGGCTTTGAAAAAAGGTCTTTGGTCTCTTAAGTGTTGGTCACCTCGAGATTTTGTCCATGATGCTCACCGAACGGTCGATGACAGACCTTTCGGAGGAGGCCCTGGAATGATTATGATGGCTGAACCTCTGGCTTTAGCTGTTGAGGCAATCAGGGCTGACGGCAATCTTGGCAAAGTAATTTCTTTTTCTCCTACCGGAAAAAAACTCGATGATGCTGATGTCAAATCATTTGCAGACAGAAATGAACCATTAGTTTTTGTTTGCGGGAGATATGAAGGAATCGATCAAAGATTCTTAGATTCTTTTGTTGATGAAACTTACAGCATCGGAGATTATGTTTTATCCGGCGGTGAACTCCCAGCGATGGTTATGCTTGATGCGATTGTCAGGAGACTTCCCGGTGCGATTAAAGATTTATCTGCTTCAGACGAATCTTTTTCAACCGGATTGTTGGATGCTCCCCACTACACACGTCCTGAAGTGTGGAGAGGGCGAGAAACCCCAGATGTTCTTATATCGGGACACCATAAGAATATTGAGGCCTGGACAAGACAGCTAGCGTTACAAATAACCGCCACAACACGTCCGGAAATGATTAAAATAGCGCGTTCTAAAAAGCTGCTGTCCAAATCGGATGAAAAGTTTTTAGAACAATTTCGTATATAGTCAGTTATATCCTGACATTTAAAATCCATCCTCTCTGCAGGCAAAGATTAAGAGAACTGCATGAAGATGGTCATTGGAGACATTAATGAATATTATTGAACAACTCGAAAAGGAAGAGATTGCCCGTCTTTCTGAAGGCAAAACTTATCCTCGCATTAACCCAGGCGACACAGTAGTTGTCAGCGTTAACGTGGTTGAAGGCAACCGTAAACGTGTACAGGCTTTCGAAGGCGTAGTTATCGCTATTCGCAACCGCGGCTTGAACAGTGCTTTTACTGTTCGTAAGATTTCCAGCGGCGAAGGTGTAGAACGTACATTCCAGCTTTACTCTCCGATTATTGCCAGCATTGAAGTTAAACGTCATGGTGCAGTCCGCCGTGCGAAACTTTACTACCTGCGCAACCTCTCCGGTAAGGCAGCAAGAATTAAAGAAAAATTGGTCCGTAAGGCCTAATTTTCAAAAAGTTAAAACTAAAGCTTTCCGCAAGACCGCAGAACTCAAAATCTGCGGTTTTGTTTTATGGTTGACATCCTTCTCTTAGTACACTAAGAGAAGGATGTCAATTACTGTCTCTCGGTTCACAAGTTTCCCGTTCAAAAATGACTAATGCTTTGAATCCGTTTGTTCGTTTCGCAGGTTATCCAGATCTAGGCTCCGTTCCATGTGAAAAAATTGATTTCACCACTCTTGTTCTCTACAAAACGTTTCTCGAAAACGAAAAACTTAAACCGACCTCTGTCAATACCTATCTTGCGACACTCAAAGGAGTTATCAACTGTTCCTAGCAAATAGGAATAATTGACGATCACAAGAGACTTATCCTGCCTCTTTCAAACGTTCAAAAAGTTCCCGAATTCAGGCAGGACGTGCTCTTTTTCTTCTAGAAAGCGGTCTTCTTGTTGACTCCTGTTTGCAGGACGGCAATGCTAAAGGCATTAGAGACGCTGCCATAATTTCTGTCGGAATTGGATGCGAACTCAGACGCTCAGAAATTTCTTCAATGCTGATCAAAAACGTAAACTTTTCCGATGAAACTATCTCCGTCATTGGAAAAGGCAACGAAGAACGGGTGTTCGGTGCAACTTCCGTAGTATTTGTCAGAATAAAAAAATGGTTGGATATCCGAGGGAGCGTCGGAGTAGAAAATTATTTGTCTGTATCAACAAGTACATCCAGATTCGCGATGAGAAAATCATGACTGTATCCTCTCTTACCTTCATACTAAAAGAGCGGGCCAGGAATGTTGAGATGGATTACTTTTCTCCTCATGATCTTCGAAGAACATTTGGTACACAGTTGCTGGATTCCGGCGCGGACCTTGCCATTGTCAAGGAAGCTATGGGACACGCTTCAGTGCAGACCACTCTTCGTTACGACAAGCGAGGTTTCGAAAAGATCAAGAATTTTACGAGAATGATTTCTATATAGTTCCTTACAAGGGTGATGTTTTCATGTTTAACAAGTATTTTTATAATTAGGCCATGACAGACGAAATCAAAAAAGAACAGAACGATGAGTACGTTCGAAACGCACGATTGATGGACGATTATTTCTTTGAACTTTGTTTCGGAAGTGATCCCAAATATATTGAAGCGGTTATTAACGGCATTTTTGAGCAACTTAACATTCCGTTGGTGAAAATTACGGAAATAAAAACCCAGAAGCGGTTGCTGACGGTAGAAAACCGTAATGCTTGTCTTGATGCAGTAGCAACAGACGAGAACGGGAACTTAATCAACATCGAGGTTCAAAGAGCCAAAAAGAGTTCGCTTTTTAGAAGAGCACGCTACCACAGCTCTTTACTGGACACGAATAATCTCACAAGCGGTGAAGATTTTTCCCAACTGCCAGATACCTATGTTATCTTTATCCTGGAGTATGACTTGAGAAAGCAAGAACTTCCGGCATATCAGGTCAAAAGAACCTTTTTGGAGGACAATTCGGATTTTGATGACGGAACTCGGTTCATCTTTGTTAACGGAACTTACCGTGGTGATGATCCTATCGGGATTCTGATGCATGACTTTAATGTAAAAGGAGCGAGACAGATGAAAAACGCCATGTTGAAAGAACGAGTTGAATTTTTCAAAGAAACTGAGGAAGGAGCAAAAGAAATGAAAGGAATCGAAGAAATCATTGCTGCGAGGAGTAAGGCTGAAGGTCTCGCTGAAGGCGAGGCGAAAGGAATCGCTAAGGAAAAGGTTGTAATTGCAAAAAAACTTCTTATGCTTAACGTTCTTTCTTTGGAAGGCATCTCCAAAAGCACAGGTCTTTCTTTAGAAGAAGTCAAGAATCTCAAAAAATCCGTTTTGGCTTCGGCGTAAAGAAATGAAGGGAATCGAAGAAATCATTGCGGAAAGAAGTAAGGCCGAAGGGTTAAAAACTAGTCATGAAATTATTGTGTAATCTTGTACAAACAAGGATAATACCCACCTTTTTACATGAAGCGTCTAGATTTTTCTCTCCTGTCGGTAGAAGAATTAGCAGCTAAATTAGGTGTTACCTCAGCAACCATCCGTCGCTGGTGCCGTGCCGGTAAATTGACTGAGACCCTCCCAACTGTCGGGAACCATCGTCGTTTTGCTTCTGGCTCTTTCTCTCATTTAATAAAAAAAGAGGAACGCCGCAGCATCGGATATGCCCGAGTCTCCAGCCACGATCAAAAATCTGACCTTCAGTCCCAAATTCAACGCCTTAAAGACAGCGGCTGCGATGA